>JMSU01000049.1_pt1 | contig 79212 bp, 63 predicted proteins | sample 179011 | NCBI WGS metagenome assembly JMSU01 (sample SAMN02769580, study PRJNA246767) | bioreactor metagenome | isolation source: Culture-1 Bioreactor ArsB derived from microbial biomass from the upper 2 cm... | place: Germany: Bremen | collected day 87 after inoculation
TTTCTTATGACCATAGTGGACAAAATTACGGTTAATATGTTAACATATTCTTATGACATTTAAGGATGTGATTATTATGGGTAGTGATTTTAAAAATGATTATTATATTTTTGATAGAATAGATATGCGCAATTTAATAGCTTCGAAAAACATCTGTAAACCTGAATGGGGTGAGAAGAACTGCATATACTCTTATAATAAATTCTATTATTTTTTGAGTGGTGAAGGCACGATTATTATTAATGATGATATCTTTACACCTAAACCAGAAGAATTCTATTTTATTCCAGCTAATACAAAGCACTCCTTTAGCCATAATCCCAAAAAACCTTTTCATAAATATTGGAGCCATTTTGACCTCACACTTAACAATAATAGAGCATTTACCTATTCCAGGGAAACCTTGAAGTGCACAATAGCGCAAGAAGTTGTAACGCCCTCCTTTAACAAGCTTGTTAATCTAGACCAATCATTGAACCCATTAAATGCATTGATCGAAAAAGCTGCCTTATTGGAACTTCTTAAAATTTTTTTAGAACATATCGGTATTGAGAAAATCCTTCAAATCCCCACTGGCGACCTTGAAAACAAAATTGCTCTTTATATTAAGACGCATATTCATGAGCCTATTACCCTTACTCAACTAGCTGATATCGCACATCTCCATCCTAATTATTTCATAAAGTATTTTAAAAAACATTTCTCTATGACCCCCATTGACTATATTAATACAATTAAATTATATAGGGCTGTACATTTACTTGTTTATAATCCTGAAAAATCCATTGAAACAGTGGCTTATGAAACAGGATTTAATGATTATCGATACTTTTCAAGGTTGTTCAAAAAAAAATATGGCGTAACCCCTTCTGTTTATAAAGAAACAAAAGACATTAGCCACTTAAGTGAAACACAAAAAAGCTAGTTGATCATCCAACTAACTTTTATTGTTATTATTCTTTTTAAATGTACCTGGTGTAATTCTTTCAACCCGCTTAAATGCTTTATGGAATGTATTGGTACTATTATAGCCTACTTCATTAGCGACTTGTTCAATGGTTTTGTTTGTACTTAAAAGTAATTCTTTTGCTTTTTTCATTCTAAGCTTCTCAATATAATTGGAAAAGTTTTTGCCTGTCTGCTCTTTAAAGAGTTGTGAAAAATAAACTTCTGAAAGACCAAACCTATCCCCTATTTCTGCTAAACCTAAAGAGCTTTCAGAATAGTTTTCATGGATATACTGAATGATTTCATCTCTTAATTTATTCTGTTTCTGTTGTTTTTGTTCGCCGAATTTATAAGTTATATCCATAAATTCTTTTTTAATATACTCACAGATATTTTCTATGCAACTATACTTATTTATATTTTTAAGGATTTCATTCAATTTTGCCTTATCATTTATTTCAAAATAAACGTCTTCATAGATTTTATATAGGGTTCCACATATCTCATATAGAAAAACCTTTTCAGTCATGACAGAATCTAATGGTGAATTAATATTCTCTTCTATGAGTGTATCAATGATATTTTCTGTCTCTCTTATATTCCCTGATTTCACCACATTAATTAATTTGTTCTCCATATCCATAGGGAAATAATAATTCGTTTCTTGATTTCTATATACTTCTTCATACCATTCTATCCTATTATTGCTTTTGTAGATGACATTATCCAAAACTTTGTTTGCTTCTTCCAGTGATCGATAGATGCTTCCTATATCATTATAGACATTTCCTAATGCTAAAAAAACATTAATGTTATATTGTTTTAAGCCTATAATAATAGCATTACATATTTGATCAATATATGTTTTCATCTTATTTTGATCTTGTTTTTCCCCAAGAAATAATATAGCTAATCGGTTATCTCCTAAATAAAAAACATAGTTTTTATCCTTTAAAATATCATGAATTATCTTGTTTGCTATAATTCTATTATAATTTAATTCATCAATTGCTTCTTTGGATAAATCTGAGACATATCCCCCAATCTTCACCAACCCAATGCAGTAATAATCAGCCTTAAGCTTTATTCCTGTGCCTTTTAATAGCTGTTCAAATTCGTTGTTATCTGTAAAATTACCATTAATTAATCTCAGAAAAATTGCATTTCTAACTAATGGCATATGTTCTTCTACCATTTCCTTTAATTCCGTATTACTTTCTATAACATTGTTAATTAGATTATCCAAAATTGAATATTGGTTAACAACTTTGTTGTTATTTTCTTTATTGTATACAGTTAAGCGATTAATCCATTTATTAACAGGTTTGCTATTACTGTAAGCGAATAAAATCGATAGTAAAATCAGTATTGCTATAATAATAAACGTTAAGATCTTAGTATTATCCTTAATGATATTGACCTCATCCATGACAACGTTTTCTGAAATCACATTAATATACCGCCATCCATTATAATCAGATGTCATACCAACGGCTAACATTTTATCGCCTTTATACACGATTTCCTTAAAGTTACGCGATAGGATATCCTCTATATCAATTTGTGATAAACTATCTTTTTCTCCGCCCACTTGTGTAATAATATTTCCATTCTCATCTACAATAATCGACCATCCCCCCTTGGAAGCCAAGTATGTGTTAAAATATTGTTTCATTTCTTCCTCATCGATTAATACCATTAAAACAGCACTATATCCCTTGGTATAATCTAATGGCAGTGAATGAATGTACGTTATGATTGAATGTACCTTATTATCTACTGTCACTTTACTTGCTGGATAATATGAACCATTATGATATTGATTAATAAAAGTCTCATACCAATCATCATACGACATACTTTCATAATTCAGGAATTTATCATAATATAATTCTACTCTATTGGATAATTGGTTAGGGGATATGATAAAATTCTTATCTTTAAAATAGATAAAGTAATCAAAGATAAATTCATTATTTTTCTGTCTATCTTTAAATGTCTTCCAAGTTTCTATGGTGTTATAATAATTACTATCACCAGTACTGTCTTGTCTAATAATTTTCATTCGAAACTGTTCATCATAAGATAACTCGATAGCCATATTTTTGATTTCTTCTAATCGCATACTAATGACTTGTTGGGTATTATTTAATATTGATCGTTGGGTATTGATGGTTTCCTGTGTAGATAATCTTAATACTTTATCATAAGTTTGTGTACCAAATATTATGACGACGATCAGTATAAGTACATATGGGAAAAGTAATCTAAGAAAAGTAACTACTTTTGATAATTTCATATTTTATCCACCTTTATGTTTCTATTATGAATGTCTGCCTTTATAGGTATAACGCCACTATGACACTTCTTATTATGGTCAATCCCAAAAATATTTACTAGGCCTTCCTCTAAAAAGTATTCATGGTCTTATTTCTATTTTAGTAATCTTACATAATCTGTTATTGCATAACCTAAATATTTTTGTTGCAATTATATAATACATACTATCAAATTTACTATTCTTTGTAAATAGCTATTCGCCTAATAATTATACGAACATAATTCAAATTATAACGTTTGATTAATACCTATAAGAACAAGTTGTGTTTGGCAAATCCTATCATCAGATGTTTTTTGTTAGCTTGTATGAATCCTATGTATGTGATAACATTAAATAAACCATCGACCAGGAGGAACGATATGGAGACTATAAAAGAACTAAAACTATATGTTGCTATTAATGGTAATGACAAACATCTTGGAACGAAAGAAGCTCCTTTTGCAACACTAAAGAAAGCTTGTTCTGTTATTCGAGAGAAAAATAAAGAAGATTATAAATCGATACAAGTAATATTAAGAGAAGGCATACATAGGCTCGATCAGCCCATCACTTTAACAGCAAAGGATGCTGGGTCAGCGAATTTAGATATTACATATTGTGCTTATCCTGGTGAAAAAGTTACATTAAGTGGCACAAAGCAAATTCATCCCCAATGGGAAAACTATCAGAATGGTATTTTCATGTGCAAACTAGAGCCATTTGATAAAATAGACCAGCTCTTTATTAATGGTCAAAGAAGGATTTTGGCAAGATACCCCAACTACGACAGTCACAATCCACTCATGGATGGGGATGGTTACATTAATCCCATTGATGGAACAGATAAAAGACCTTCTAAGCAACTTATATATGATCCCCTTACTTTTTCTAATAAAGAGTGGCAAAATCCAACAACGGGTATATTACATGTTTTTCAAAGTCATTTCTGGGGAAATATGCAATACAGAATAAAGAATGTAGATCGGACGAATCATACAATTAATCTTGGATATGGTGGTTTTCAGCTTCAAAGAAGATTTGGTATTAACCATCGTTCTAGATTCTTTGTCGAAAATATATTCGAAGAGCTTGATGCTCCAGGAGAATATTTTTACGACAAAACTGCAAGTGTACTCTACTATATGCCTTTTGAATATGAAAATTTGCACGAAGCAATTGTAGAAATAGCAACACTGGATAACTTATTTGAACTCAAAGGGAATATCCATAACCCCGTTAAATATATTACAATCAAAGGCTTTACCATAACTGGCACCTGTACTACTTTTATGAATCCATATGAGCCCCTATCCAGAGGGGATTGGTCTATTTTTCGTGGCGGTGCCATTTATGTTGAAGGTGCAGAAAACTGTTCGGTTGAAGACTGTTACTTTAATGAAACAGGTGGAAACGCAATCTTTATTAGCAACTATAACAGAGACATCAAAATTACTGATAATCGATTCGAAAAAACAGGTGAAAGTGCCATATGTTTTGTTGGCTCAAAAGAAGCTGTAAGAAACTATGCGACCTTCTTAGTAGCCGATAATGAAATTGCAATTCGAGATAAATCCGATATTGATACTATTAGTGGTCCAAAATCACCGGATTATCCAGCTGAATGTCTGGTCTATAATAATCAGATCAGTGATATAGGCATTTATGGCAAGCAAACAGCTGGTGTCATCATTTCAAAAAGTATGGATATAACCCTTAGTCATAATACCATCTATAATGTACCTAGAGCTGCCATTAATATTAATGATGGCACATGGGGAGGTCATGTCATTGAGTATAATGACATATGGGAAACCGTTCGTGAAACGGGTGAACACGGACCTTTTAATGCATGGGGAAGAGACCGTCAATGGAATCATGGCGTTAGTGATGGTTTGGACAAAGACTTTGCTTTATTGGATTCGCCTAAGACGATTGTCATTAGAAATAATAGGGTTGCTAACTTTAGGAAGAGTATAAGTGCTGGTAATTGGACCATCGATTTAGATGATGGATCGACAAACTATCACATTTATAACAATTTAAATCTAGGCTCTACTATTAAGCTAAGAGATGGGTTTTACCGTAAAGTAGAAAATAATATTTGTATCAGTTCAGTGGCTCTAGGCTTTCATGTTTGGCCTGAAGATAGTGGAGATACTTTTGAACGAAATATTATCGTTGTAGCAGGTATAAAGCAAGGAGATGAAGAACCTTGTGATCATATGTTACGTCCAGCAAGAATGCCCAGTCACCCTTGGGGAGATCGCATCGATTATAATCTATATTATAATGTTAATACCAATAACTTTCTTGTAAGATCTCAAATACCAACTAAAGACTTTGATTTAAAAAGTTGGCAAGAAGAAGGCTATGATAACCATTCCGTATTTGCCGATCCACTGTTTATGAATCCCGAGAAAGAAGATTATAGACTCAAGCCTGATTCACCAGCTTTTCAATTAGGTTTCAAACCATTTAACATGAATTCATTTGGTCACGAACAAACAAAGATTGTACCTCATGGTGGACAGTTCGTCGGTAGTACCACTATTACATTAAAACCACATGTTCGAGGTGGTGTTGTTTATTATACCGTTGATGGTAGTGACCCAACACTTGATTCAATGAAGTATGAATCACCCATAACCATTACAGAATCTACCGTCATAAGAGCACAAACATTTGACAATAACATATGTATTGGTTTTGAGGAGGTAGCTGCATTTGATGCTGTGGACAATCTTCAATACCCAAGTTGGCTTAACACACTTATAAAAGGATCTGCTAGAAAAACAAGCGATTTATTTATTTCCAATGAAAACCCCCAGGAATCCTATGATTATTTGGGTGCAACTTTACAAGATATTACCGATGGTGATCTTATCGACTCATTAGGAGGTCACGATTCAGGCGTTGTAGTTTCAGAGGTTAGGGAGGATTCAAGAGCCTATATAATAGGTTTCAGAAGTTCTGATGTCATTACAGCTATAGACGACTCTCCTATAAAAAATCTCTCTGATTTCATTCAATATATCGAAAAATCGACTGATGGCTTAACAGGATTTGATATTATGAGAGGCTATGAGTTTCTTAAGGTACCACTGGATTAAAGATATTAGAATAAGAAAAGATGGTTTGCTTTTATGCATACCATCTTTTTATGTGTAAACTTTACAATCTTATAATCTTGATATAAATCAGGATATTTGGGGGATTTATTTAAGTACTCTCGCCAAATTATACGAATGACTTCTATCATTTGAAATAGCAGTATAAAAACATTTTGGTTGTCCATTTTCAATAAGCAGTTGGGGTCTCTCCACAAAAAGCGGGTGTTCTGTCTCTTTGTCTGTGTATATCACTTCATGGTCCCATGCTAATGCATTGGATGATATAACAAAATTAAGTCCATCCTCTGATTCAAATAAAATGCCATCATATTTGCCAACAATATGACCTCTCATGTCTTTGGCCAACATATAATACTTACCTTCTTGTTTCCATATAAACGGGTCTTCTATGTCATAATCAAATAAGGGTGAAGGTCCTTTTCTTTCATAAGGACCTTCTGGATCATTGGCAATTGCTGCACCTAGAATTAACTTTTCCTCATGTTCAAGCTTTGCCTTATATATCATTTTTACCTGGCCATTATCCTCGACAAAAATAGAGGGATTACATACAAAAGTGCAATCCCACTCCCCTTGCCGTTTATCAAGAATTGGATTATGCGTACTTGGTTTAAAGGGTTCAGTTAAACTATCTGCCACAGCTACACCTATTTTTTGATTGTATCTTGCTGGATGATTAATCACATCATATGGGTTACCAAAATCCTTTGGAACAACGGGCACATAATCATCATAAGTAGTTCCTATATAGAATAAATAGTATTTTTTGTTATACTCAATGATAGTTGGGTTATGTACCATCCTATTTGCCCACCCTTGATTCATGAGTTGGTCTAAGGATTCTTTAATTTCAAAAGGTCCTTCTTTATACTTGGACTCAGCCCTTACTATTTCAGATTTAGTCAACCATCCAAAAAAAGTATATTCCTTTTTCCATCTTGACATAAACATATGATAAATACCTTTATCGTCTTTTATGACACTAGCCCCCCATGAAAAATAGGATGTTTGTTCTAATCTTTGAGACTGGCTAGGTGCTACAATTTTGTCTTTGAAATTCATAGTATCCCTCCACTATTTGCTATATAATTGTCTATATTCCGTTGGCGTACATGCTTCATATTTTTTAAATGTTCTGAGAAAGTGTCGCATACTGATATACCCTACTTCTATTCCAATGGCTTTTATTGTATAGTCACTTTCTTTCAAAAGTACCTTTGCCATGTTAATTCTTTGCACATTTAAATAATCTGTAAAAGATCTACCCAACACCATATTAATTTTTTTTGATATATAGGAGCTACTTTTGTTAAATTCTTCACTTAATACTTGGAGCGTTAGAGGCTGATTTAGATGATTCTTCACATAGTCTTCCAATTCTTGTATGAACCTGGTATCCTTATCTTTCAGATACTCAAGGTGATATTCTTGTAGGGCTACTATGAACCGCATCAATTCTTCTAAAGCCTCGTCAAATGTCTTTGCCAGTCTTACATAGTCATAATACTGATCACATGAAAAGTCTTTATCTTTTTTTATATATCTTTCTTCTCTCATAGCCAGAATCATATAATAGTGCATTAAATCTATTACATCTTCTTGTGATAAATAATAGTACCTGTTCTTGACATTCAAAAAAAACCTTTTAATTGCTTCAAGACTTTGCTCATGCTGGTGTAAATAGTGCTTCAACAGTTTGCTTTTATCGTTTATTAATGAATACGTCTCATCATGTAAAGCTCTTTTATTATAGATATCACGCTCTGTATGCATGCTATTTTCATAAAAATAAAGTACATCTTTGATCAATATTAAATCGTTATGTTTTGTCCGAATTTTATCTAAATCAGACATTAAGTCACTGATAACGCCACCAACTTTATTTCCTTTATTCAATACCATATCCTCAACTTTTATTAAATAAACATAATGACCCAGATCCGTATCATAACAACATAACGTAGCCCATTGTTTCACATCATTGGACTTAGAGATCATGACATAAAATTTGGTTATTTTCTTTGATTTCTTAATATGCATACATAGTTCCTTTTGATTCTTTTTACCAAAGATCAATTGATACAACAACGATTTTTCATTGGCTTTATCTTTTTGTTTTGGCACCAAAATTTTTTTTATAATTTGATTTAACTCGTCAATATCCACAGGTTTTGTTAGAAATTTATTCACCTTATAATCAATCGCTTCTGATGCATATTCAAAATCTTGATAGGCACTAACAATAATTGTGTAGATCCAAGGATAATTATTATAAAGATATTTGCACAAGAATAGACCTGATTGTCCAGGCATCTTAATATCTGTCATAACAATGTCAATCTCAACTCTATGAATAACGTCCAATGCCTGTGTAACATTTTCACTTATTACGACTTCAATATCTAATTGCTCCCAAAGAGGAAGTGATTGTAAACCTTCAAGCACAACCTTATTATCATCAACGATTAAAATCTTCATTTTCATCACCCAATAATATTGTCTATTTTAAGGGTTACTACAGTACCCTTACCTTTTTCTGAATAGAATTCAATCCCATAATCTTCACCATAAAATTCTCTAATCCTGTCATGAATATTTTTAAGACCTATGTGTTTAGGATATTGCTTTAGATGGTCCTCTAACATTAAATTTTGATCTGTTCCTCTACCATCATCTTCAATGATAATATCTACTCGATACTCTGCAATCTTTTTAGCTTGAATTGAGATATTAAGTATGGACTTCGTCTCATCCATACCATGAAGAATACTGTTTTCAACAACTGGTTGAATGATGGATTTAACACATAAACAAGGCTCTACTTCCTTTTCTATATCAAATGTCACTAACAAAAGATCTTTATAATTATTTTGTTGAAAATACATATAATCCTTAATATAGCTTATTTCTTGCTCAAGAGTTATGACGGATTCCTCATTCAACATATTTTTAAACATTTTAGAAAGAAGGGTTATGTCCTTACTCAATATATCTTGATTTGCTTTTATTGCCCGAAAACGTATGGTATCCAGTGTATTATATAAGAAATGTGGATTGATTTGCATTTGAAGCAATTTTAATTTATAATCTTTTTCTTTAAGTTTTGATTCGTAATTTTTAAAAATAAGGGATTTTAATTTCACAACCATTGTGTTAAAACTTTTGACCACAGCTGTTATTTCATCTTTCCCATCTTCTTTGATTTTAATCTCAAAATCGCCCCCTGCAACTTTTTGGGAAGCTAAAGATAGTAATTTTAGCGGATTAATAATCGAATTGGAGAAAATGTAATTGAATATATATGAGAAACCAAATAGAATCAATGCAACCATAAATAATAGTATGGATAAATGAATCTTTTCTTTATTCATTTCTTTTTTATCTATAAATGTACATAATTCCATATTATAATCATCCATGTGTTGTTTCACAAAAAAACTTTGTTCTTTATGGAAAGGCTTGTCATTCTTTGAATACATTGCATAGTCATCTACAAAAATTTTAATATTACCGTCGAAATCTATGTTATGAATAACATCAAAAAAATGATCATTGAGAAAAATTGACATATATCCTGCATCTATTGTTTTTTTGCTATACATGGCATAGATTTTTCGAGTAGCGACCAACATTTTCCTTCCATTGATGGATTGATAATGATAAAAGAATCTTCCATTTAATTGTTCCGCCTGTTCATAAACACCTTTATCCAATGTCAATAACTCACCATATAAATCTTCGTCAATATAAAGATTGATTCTTGATTGGGTCAACTTAGGTTGAATAGCCACTGCATCAATGCTTTTATTCGTTTCTATAAACAGTTTTCTAATGTCCGATTCTAACAGGTATTTAAAGTATATGGATTCCATTTTATGATCCAAAAAATCTTTATAGTATTCTTGAAACCTTGACTGGTAAATAATTTGTACTATTCCTGAATTAAAATCTTTATACTGTTGGGTCATTATTTCTTGTGTGTACAATTGCGTTTGGTTGAGATATTTTAAGTTAATTTCACCTATATAAATCAAAGATTGATAATATATGCTCAAACTCATGGCCAGCATCGGCAATACTGACACAATAAAATAAGCAATTTTTAATCTTTTATTGATGGTTATATTTCTAAGCTCTTTCAAATTAACATACCTCAATTCTTGTATCATAAGACTATTATACTTTAATGTATATACTTATTCAAAGCTTAATCCTTTAACGCACCACTCACTAACCCTTTTTCAAAGTATTTACGTCCGATAACATAAATAATCAACGGTGGTATTGCTAAAAAGCAAAGAGCTGTATTATATCGACCAATATTGGTTAATGAAGAACTAAATTCACTTACCAAAGCACTAATGGATACAGTCGCTGGATACAGCTTAACATCTGTAATAAAAATCAAAGGTACCAAAAAATCTTTAAATGACCAAGAAACAGTAAGTACGCCTAAGTTTGCAATGGCTGGTTTTGCTAGGGGTAAAAATATATAATAAAACACTTGGAAATTACTTGCTCCATCAATTTTACTTGATTCCATCAATGCTTTTGGCAAACTATCGAAGAAATTTCTTAATATCAATATAGACATAGGTAAATAAAGTGCAATTTGTGCAATAATCACACTTATTCTTGTGTTTAATAATCCAGTCTTGTTATATAAGAAATACATAGGAATCACAATGGATATTGCAGGGGTTGCAAGTCCAACGATGATAACATTAAATAATAAATTCTTATGTTTCATTTCTAGTTTTGAAAATCCGAAAGCAGCCAATGATGCAATCGTTAATGTAATAACGCAAGTAAATAAAGCAATAATAAATGAATTAACATACGTAAATGGAATGTAGATATTATTAACCTTATTCGTCAAAATATATATATAATTACTAAATCCCCCTCCTAGAAGAGTTTTTTTAATGAGTGTAATAAAAGGTACAAGCCATATGAATGCCAAAAAATACATGATTAATGTTATAATACGTTTTCTGACTCTATCTACAGAAATTAAATCCATGCTTATGCCTCCTTCTTATAGAGTACTTTTATTTGTATGATGGATAAAATTAGAGCAATGATCATTGTAATAAGAGATAAAGCAGATGCGTAACCTATATAAGATCCTCCTGATGAAATATAATTATATAGATACGTCCCAATAATCTCTGTACTCCCTCCAGGACCTCCGTTGGTTAACATAAAAACCTCACCGAAAGCTCTGATACCACCAATTAACATGGCAACAATAATTGTTTTATGGGTGTTTTTCATTAAGGGAAATAATATATAAATAACAATTTTGCTAAAGGATGCGCCATCAATGATGGCCGCATTAATCACATCTTGGCTTACAGTTGTTAAATCTGCCGAATAATACATAATGGCAACACCAATTGTAAAAGCACCAAGTATGATAATCGCAATATACGCTGATGTTGGCCTCCCTAACCAGTTAACGGTTAAAATATCTAAGTGTAAAAATCGGAGAACTTGATTGATTGTTCCTGTCTTGTTTTCAAATAGATTTCGAAATACAAGGGCTAACAAAGCAATTGGTATTAATGTTGGTGCAAAAAGGATAGCATTAACAAATTTTAAGCCTTTGAACTTAAATGTTAAACCAACAGCTAATAAATAGCCTATAGTTGTAAAGATTAAAATACGTGCTGTAGCAAATACAAATGTATTGATAAGTGCCTTAACAAAATTTTTATCTCTCAGTATAAGTTGAAAATTTTTAATGCCTATATATTTGGCATCAATAAATGTTAATCCAACTTTGAAGAAACTTGTTTTTAACATAAAAGCAAAGCTAAAAATCAGTAGACCACAAACGATTAATAAGGCTGGTAGAATAAATAATAGATTCTTCCATTTTTTTTTATTTTCCATTATTACCTCCTTAGAAAAAGAACGACTCTCATCCCATTATGATTTAGACTATCTAATCAACATGATTTATTTCATGAGTAACAAAGCTAGCGTAAGCTAGCCCTGTTGTTATTCCTGCATTACCCATTATTATGCTACTTATTGTTATTCATACATTCCAAATTCCCATTCTTCTTGTAGTTTATCAGCTATTTCTTGGGCATCTTTTTTACCTTTTAAGATTGCACCTTGTATAATAGCACCTGCTTTTTCTGGAAAAGCATTTGGGTTGTTTCTGTCTATCTTTGATTCCGATACTGCTTTGAGTATTCTTTCATAACCTGCTTTAGACGCTGGTGTTTGGAATTTACTAAAGTCTACTTCATAGTTTTTTACGGATGTAAACCAATATTGTTTGTTGGCAAATGTTGTTGTACCTTTACCAAGGGCTAAGAATTTTAAAAGTTCAAACGCTTCATCTTTATGTTCTGAGCTTTTTACAATACCTGTCGTATTATTAATAAATGTTCTGACGGAAGTTTGCCCACCTTCATTGGCTACTGGGAAGGCAAATGCACCTACATCATTTGTATACCCGTTACTTTCTCTATAAGCTTTACTAAGCATGGTTGCACCCCAGCTTCCATCCATATAAGAAGCAACTTTTCCTTGTGCAAATAATTCGAGAGCTCTATCTCTATTTAAGTCTGCAACTTCGTCGATATCAACAATTTTACCATCAAACATACGAATAAGGTTATCAATTCCTTGTACAAAGCCTTCTCCATTCCAAGGTTTGTTCTCATAACGAATGTCATTTAAATATTTACTATCTTGACCAGATAAAACAGCTGCTGTTTGGTAGTAGATATGAGATATACCACCCCAATAAGCAAAAGGAATAACATCTGGTTTTTCTTTTCTAATTGTTTGGTTGAAGTTTGACCATTCTGCGTATGTTGTTGGAACCTCAAGCCCAAGCTCTTCAATCATATCTGCGTTGTAGAAAATAAACCAATCACCAACAGACCCATTATTCAACATATAAAGTTCACCATCTGTTACTTGTTTACATTGTCTAAGATCTTCATCATTAAAGTTATCTTTCCATTCTGGATATTTCTCATTTAGCATGGGTTCTAGTGGCTCTAAAAATGTTGTAAGTTGATTTGCCATATTAGGTTGCACACCAACTACGTCAATTTTCTCACCTGACGCTAATGCAAGTGGCAATTTTTTTTGATAGTCCGCTGAACCAATTACAAATAACTCTACACCGATTCCTGTCTCTTCTTCAAACTCTTTTATTAATGGCTCATACTCTTCTGCTGAGGGATACCAGGTCCAGAAGTTAATCGTTACTTTTTCTTTATCTTTTGTTTGTGGTTCTTTATCCTTTTGGGTTTGTTTTTCTCCTGTTGCTTCTTTATCTTTTCCCACTTCATCTTTCTTTGGACTACACCCTGCCATCAGTGCCATTATCATTGTAACGCTTAGAATTATAACGACTATTTTAGTTATTTTTTTCATAATTACCTCCTACTGATAATTGATAGGAATATTTTATCATGAAAAATACCAAATATATAGTGACCTATTCAGTTATTTAGTGACATTTTTACATATCCTTCTCATTAATCCTTGTCATAAAATTTTTGTGACGTAAACATAATAAGCTGATGTTATCCTTTGCTCCTTCTTACTAAACCATGCTTCAAGAATAGCTTTTCCTTTCTTAAGAGTTATTATGAAGTTTACAACTGTATCGTCTTCTGTTATAGCACAAGTATGCACTTGTTCTTGTATTTTTATATACGCTTTGTTAATGGATATTGCTTTACCACCTCTATAAAAGTCCCATTGCTCCTTACTAATATGTTCCTTGTTAAACATAATATCACTACCTTCAATTCCCTTTGATATGGCATAATTAGTAGAAGCTGGCCATCTTCTTAGTTCAAATTCATAAAAACCGGACTCTTCAATTTCAATTTCCCAATAACCCGTTACATACTTCCCCTGCCTAATCAAACGTTGATTGAATGGTACATCAGAGTCTTCATTTCTTATATCGTGACAGTTAATCGCAATAGGTTTTTGTCCAATAAAAATCGGAATATCCTCATTGAATTTTCCAGATACCAAATGCCACCATTTATCATATTCTTGTGTTAAATCATCAACAACCTTTGAATATTGAGATGCAACATCATTTTTTTGTTCCCTATCCACATTGATATCATATAGCTCTTGCCCATTAATTAATCGCCATTGATTTGTCATGACTGAACTATTTTTCCACTTAACAGGATAGGGAACTCGTTGGGAATCTGTTACAATTACTCTATTTTTAGTTGTATTCCCGCCTTCATATAAAAGATCTACAATACTTTCTCCATGAAACTGATGACAATCATTGACTGAAATATGACATAAATCTAGTATTGTAGGCATGAAATCAATATTAGCCGTAAGTTCATTAATATCTTTTCCACCCTTTAATTCTCCTTTTGGCCAGCGGATGAAAAAGGGGACGCGATGGCCACCCTCGTATTCTGAATTCTTCTGCCCTCTTAATCCAGCACCATATCCATCTATGACAAAACCATATTCATCAGTTATGACACCACCACTTGTTCCATTATCTGTCATAAATATTAGAATAGTATCATCTTCAATATTTAAATCTTTTAACTTCTGTCGAAGAATGCCTATGTTATCATCTATATTACTAATCATCCCATAAAAACATGCTCGCTCCATATTATTATTTGGCACCAGATCTTTATACATATCCGAATATTTATTATCAACATTATATGGATAATGGGGAGCGTTGGTTGGAATATAACAAAAAAAGGCTGCTCTTTATTTTCTTCAATAAACGTCATGGCTTCTCTAAAGAAAACATCTGTACAGTAGCCAGAAAATTCCTGTGATTCTCCATTGCTACTGTACACATCATCAAAGTAATCATTGCCCCACCAATCGGGTGTTTGGCTAATACCACCACCTCCATGAACAATGGATTTATCAAATCCTCTATCGTGTGGCCGATAAGGGTATTCATCTCCTAGATGCCACTTTCCAAAAATACCGGTTACATATCCATTCTCTTTCAAAGCAGTAGCAAGTGTCCACTCCTCTTTTCTAAGAAGGGAACGACCACCAATTGTATGCCATACCCCTGTACTGTTAGCATAGTGACCTGTCATTAATCCCGCACGTGTAGGCGCACATGTTGGACCAACATGAAAATTGGTTAATCGTATACTCTCGTTATAGAATTGGTCAATATGAGGTGTTTTAAGAATAGGATTTCCTGTGCAACCTAAATCTCCGTAACCTTGGTCATCTGTTAATATAAAAATAACATTAGGTTGTTTTATCATAATTTTCTCCTTTACATCACATAAATTAATTATTATAATAAATTATATTGTATAATTCAAACATTAACAATGAATATATCATAGATAATATTGCACATTTTAAAGGTGAAGGAAAATGAAGAATATCTTATTTGATCCAAATATTACGATTCATTTAGCAAAATATAAAACAGTTTCATCAGATTGGACTAAACAATCCTTTTCATATCCTCATAACAGAATTTACTATGTCACTGAAGGCGAAGCTGAAGTAGAATTAACCGATCGACATATACAATTAAAAAAAGGCTATATGTATTTGCTACCTGCTTTTATGATGATAAAAACTATTTGCAAAGATATGATGGGGCATTATTTTGTTCATTTTCAAGCTGACTCTATACTAAATATGAATACACACCAATCTGAGATGCCAATAATGGAAGTTAATACTAATAATTGTCAAGATTCACGTATGTTTTTTCAGATCATTATGGACCATTATAGATCCAATAAAATAAGTTCAATATTACGAACAAAAGGAGCCATTCAGTTACTTCTTGCATCTTTTTTCGAAGAAACTACAACATTCAATTCCCAAATTGATCGCTTTTCCAGGGTCATTCATTACGTTGACCAAAATATATCTCAAGATATATATCTTGAGACCCTTGCAAATTTAGTGAATTTAGATGTTGTTTATTTTTCTAATTTATTCTCTAAGACTTTTGGGATTCCACCAAGACAGTATATTAATAAAAAAAGATTGCAATTTTCACAATCCTTGCTTTTAAGTTCTAATAAAAAAGTAAAAGAAATAGCACAAGAGGTAGGATTTAGCAATGAAATGTATTTTTCTAGGCTATTTCATGCAAAAGTTGGTATGACTCCACTGCAATATCGAAAAATAGCTCGTGACACATAATTCCTCATAAGCCTCTACATAGATTTTTTTATGGATTGTTCACCTTCATAAAAAAAGGAACCCTTTCGGGTTCCACTTTTTAAAATTCTGGTTCAATTAAGCCATAAGTACCTTGCTTTCTCTTATAAACCACATTAACTTCATCTGTATCACGATTTCTAAATACGAAGAAGTTATGTCCTAGTAAATCCATTTCCATACAAGCTTCTTCCACATCCATGGGTTTCATCTCGAAGCGTTTTGTTCTTACCACATCAATCTTATTATCATCAAGTTTTTCGCTGGTTGTTTCTGTAACAAAATCCATTTTGAATGTGCCAGCATTACGGTGTTTCGTTATTAACTTGTTTTTATGACGAAGTAATTGTCTTTCAAGAACATCAACTACATTGTCTATAGCTGTATACATACTCTCAGCTGAGACTTCTGCACGAATGATATTTCCCTTTATTGGTATTGAGACTTCTATGATATGCCTTAATTTTTGAACACTCATGGTAATCTGAGCTTCGTTGTCAGGCCCGAAATACTTCTCCATCTTATTTAATTTAGCGATAGTTGCTTCTCTTAATGCTTTGGTAATCTCAATGTTCTTTCCACTTATAATGTATTGCATACTACCAACTCCTTTCAAGATATCATAGACTTCTATATTCCATATATATGTTGAATATATCTTTGATATAAGGTAATTTTTTAGTTAACTACATTCACCTTATTTTATAAGCTGAATCCTACTAACTAATTACTATATTTTTAGCAATTGATTCATTCAACTTATATTTATTGAAATAATAGTCTATATTATTATATTCGATATGAGTCCTCCTAATCCTTTTTTCTAAAGACATATATAGGATATAAAATTGCAATTATTGGCGATTAACCAAATATAATATCGATTCATAATCCGTATTAAAACCCAAATAAATTGTCATATAATGAATTATAAAACATTATTTGAAGCCTTAATTTTTATTCATAATTTTCTATTGTTTGGGAGCAATTGACTTTTTTTAGAGTAGATAATAGTGGATTTTTTACTTTCCGTAAACGTTTTTTCTGTGGATAATGTGTATAACTCTGTGAATAACCTAAAATTCCATCTATTATTAGGGTAAAAATGTGGATACTTGTCTACAATAATTTTTTATGTAAACCGTAATTGTCAGACAATTTTTTCCACTATTATTACCACTTACTTCCTTATTAAAACGAACTACAAACGTCACTGTTATCTACATCTTGAAGCATTTGTAGCATGTTAAAATAGCCACTGTTTTTAAAGCCCTCTATTGATCTAAATAAATAATTGCATGTCCGATTCTGTTGCTATCTGTAAGTAGTCCTTCGCTTTAACAATCTCAACACCATCTATAAACTCTTCTTTCTCAAAACCCATGACTTCTGTTGATAATTTGCAAGCATAAAATGTAACGCCCTTCTTAACAGCACCTTTAAGAAAAGCATCTAAAGGTGGTGCATCTGCATCTTCCATCATTTCTGATAACATCATTTTACCAATTCCAGCAAAATTCATCTTGGATAATGGTAAATCATCCGCTCCTTTTGGTGTCATAACCCCAAACATTTTTTCGTAGATCGTTTTATGATCAGCAGATAACTTCTCTGGGTCTCTTATTAAAAGCAGTCCCCAGAAGGCACAAAATATGGTCACATCCATTCCCATAGATTTAGCCTCATTTGCCAGAATAAGTGCAGCCAGTGCTTTATCGAACTCACCACTAAATAATAATAAGCTTATTTTTTTATTCATGATAACCTCCTTGTGTATTAATACATAGGTTTACCATATGCACTCCTTAAGAAGATTATTCACGCTATTTATGGGAATATTATTTTGATGAGTTAAAACAATAGTAACCTAGCAACATAAAAGATTTCTAGGAGAATAGAAAGCAGAATCTCTTATACTATTAAAAAAAATGGTTCCTGCCAAAGCAGAAACCATTCTTATATTTTTACTATACTCTATCTTTTACATGGTAGTGTGTGTGAAGTAACTTATGCGCTAATTCACTCATTGGCTCACCAAGGAATTGTTCGTATAATGCTTTTACAGACTCATTTTCATGAGATTTTCTGCGAGGCTTATTCTTATCTACTTCGTAGATTGCAGCCATACGCTTCTTAAGAATTTCTGAATCTCCATGATGGAATGGCTGACCACCACCACCGATACATCCACCAGGACAAGCCATGATTTCAATAGCGTGTAGATTTCTTGGATTACCATCCTTAACTTCTTCTAATAATTTTCTAGCATTACCAAGACCATGAGCAATACCAATGTTAAGTGTGAACTCACCCATCTGAACAGCAGCTACTCTTACGCCGTCAAATCCTCTTAATGCTTCGAAGTCAACTTTCTCTAAAGTTTCACCAGTATGGATTTCATAAGCTGTACGTGTAGCAGCCTCGATAACACCACCTGTTGAACCAAAGATTACACCAGCACCTGTTGACTCTCCTAATGGATTATCAAAGTCAGTTTCTTCTAAATCAAATAAGTTCATGTTCGTTCTCTTAATTAAGTGAGCTAACTCTCTTGTTGAAATTGAAATATCAACATCTGGGTTACCATCTACACTAAACTCGTCTCTTGCTGCTTCATATTTCTTAGCAAGACAAGGCATAATAGAAACGACTACTAATTTTTCTCTTGGAACTTCCATCTTCTCAGCCAAGAATGTCTTAGCAACTGCACCAAACATTTGCTGTGGTGACTTAGCTGAAGAAGGAATATCAATTAATTCTGGGAACTGACCTTCTATGAAGTTAACCCATGCTGGACAACAAGATGTTAAAATAGGTAATGGCACATTCTTGTCACCTGCTAAGAATTTATTTAAACGACCAAGTAACTCAGTACCTTCTTCCATGATCGTTAAGTCTGCTGCAAAGTCTGTATCAAATACTTTATTAAATCCAAGATTTCTAAGAGCTGTTACCATTTGACCAGTAGCAATTGTTCCTGGCTCGCCACCAAACTCTTCTCCAATTGCTACTCTTACAGCTGGAGCTGTTTGAACAACAACAACTTTATCTGGATCTGCTAAAGCTTCTACAACTTTCCATGTATGATCATTCTCAGTTAAAGCACCTACTGGACATACAGCTACACATTGACCACAGTGAGTACATACTGTCTCAGCCAGTGGTGATTCAAATGCAGGTGATACAACAGCATCGAATCCTCTGTTAATACCGGATAATGCTCCAACAGTTTGAACTTCATTACACATTGTTTCACATCTTCTACACATGATACATTTATCCATATCACGAATAATAGCTGGTGCATAATCTGGCTTGTATGTGGATTGAGCTTCGCCTGTTACACGAATTTCTCTTACTCCAAATTTCTCTGATAAATCTTGTAAGTCACACTTGCCTGACTTAGCACAAGTTAAACACTCTTTTGGATGATCAGATAACATGAGTTCAAGAACTGTCTTTCTTGCATCTAATACACGGATTGTATTTGTTTTAACAACCATGCCGTCAACTGCTGGTGTTGCACATGATGGAGCAAGATTTCTTCTACCTTCAATCTCAACAACACAGATACGACAAGAAGCTGCTTTGTTAACCATTTTTGTATCATGTAAATCTAAGTGACATAATGTTGGCACTTCAATGCCTAATTTTTTAGCGGCATCAAGTACAGTACTACCTTTTGGTACCTGTACTTCTTTACCGTCAATCGTAAGTTTTACTTCTGACATTAGGTTACACTCCTTTTCTAGAATTCTACTTATGAGTTTTCGTTCTCACAATTTATATTAATAACCGATTTTTATTATGATAAAATGATTGCACCAAATTTACACTTATCCATACAAGCGCCACATTTAATACATTTTTCTTGATCGATCACATGAGGCTTTTTCACCGTACCTTCAATAGCATCAACTGGACATACTCTAGAACAAGCTGTACAACCAATACATTTGTCTTCGATGATTGTATACTTTAATAGATCTTTACATTTACCTGCTGGACATGTTTTATCTTGAACATGAGCTACATACTCATCCCAGAAGATTTCCATAGTCGATAATACTGGGTTTGGAGCTGTTTGACCTAATCCACAAAGTGCTGTATCTTTGATCACACGGCTTAATCTCTTAAGTTCATCTAAGTGCTCCATTTTACCTTTACCAGTTGTAATAAGCTCTAATAACTCAGATAAACGCTTAGTACCTATACGACATGGTGTACATTTTCCACAAGACTCTTCCTCAGTAAACTCTAAGTAGAACTTAGCAACTGCTGGCATACAGTCATCTTCGTCCATAACAATCATACCACCTGAACCCATCATGGATCCTTTAGCAATAAGGTTGTCAAAGTCGATTGGTGTATCTAAGTCTTTTTCTGTTAAACAGCCACCTGATGGTCCACCTGTTTGAACAGCTTTGAATTTCTTACCATTTTTAATACCGCCACCAATATCATAGATAACTTCACGAAGCGTTGTACCCATTGGTACTTCAATAAGACCTACGTTATTGATTTTACCAGCTAATGCAAATACTTTTGTACCTTTTGATTTCTCTGTACCAATTTTTTTATACCAATCAGCACCTTTTAATAAGATAACTGGTACGTTAGCAAATGTCTCAACATTATTAACGTTTGTTGGTTTATTCCAATAGCCAGATTCAGCTGGGAATGGTGGTTTTGTAGTTGGCTCGCCACGCTCACCTTCCATTGAATGAATAAGTGCTGTCTCCTCACCACATACGAAAGCTCCCGCCCCATATGTAAGCTCTATATCAAATTCAAATCCTGTACCCATAATATCTTGACCAAGAAGACCAGCTTCTCTAGCATCATCAATCGCTCTTTGTAAACGTTTGATAGCAAGTGGGTATTCTGCACGAATGTATACGCGACCTTTTGTTGCACCAATAGCGTATCCACAGATAGCCATTGCTTCAACAACACTGTGTGGGTCTCCCTCTAAGATAGAACGGTCCATGAACGCACCTGGATCTCCCTCATCAGCATTACATATAACATATTTTTGATCAGCTTCGTATCCTCTAGCAAATTGCCATTTAAGACCTGTAGGGAATCCTCCGCCTCCACGACCACGAAGTCCAGCATCTTTTATAACAGCAATAACGTCTTCAGGTGTCATTTCTGTTAATGCTTTACCGATAGCATGGTATCCGTCACGAGCGATATACTCATCAAGACTATTAGGATCAATAAATCCACAATTTCTAAGAGCAATACGCATTTGCTTCTTATAGAAATCCATGTTCTTGGAGTCACTCACTTTTAATTCTGTTTCTGGGTCTTCAAATAATAATTTTTCTACTTTTCTACCTTTTACGATATGCTCATTAACGATCTCTTCAGCATCTGCTGGTGTTACCTGAACATAGAATGTATTATCTGGTAATATTTTAACTACTGGCCCTTTTTCACAAAAACCAAAGCAACCCGTCTTTAATACTTGTACTTCACTGTCCATCTTGTTGTTCTTTACATGCTCTCTAAGATTATCCACAATTTTATCAGATTCTGCAGATTTACAACCAGTACCTGCACAGACTAATATATGCATTTTGTAGTTAGACATCTTTTAAGCCTCCTAACTTTATTATTCTATTGTTTTATGAGTAACAGGTATAATTCCGTCTAATAACTCGCCATTTTTGATATGCTTGTCAACCACTTCTTTTGCTTTCTCAAGTGTTACATCGCCATAAACAACAGGTTCGCTGTTAGGCATAGTCACTTCGATAGTTGGCTCTGCGTAACAGTATCCCATACATCCTGTTTGAGTAACAACAACGTTCTTAATACCATCTTTTGCACATTCATCAATGATAAAGTTCATCACTTCTCTAGCGCCAGATGCAATACCACATGTTGCCATAGCAACTTTTACTTGAATAAGTGCATCAACATTTTCGCCTTTTTCTCTAAGCTCTACTTTAGATTGAACGTTTTCTTTTATTTTCTTAAGCTCATCAAAAGATTTAATTTTTGCCATTATTTTTCCTCCTTTTAGAGATAGTCTTAATATTACTTGTAATTCGCAAGAATTTCTTTTACCATATCTTTTGTTACACGACCATAAACTTTTTCGCCAACCATAACTACTGGAGCAAGTCCACAAGCCCCTACACAACGAAGTGAAGTAATGGAGAATTTACCGTCTGGTGTTGTCTCGCCTACTCCAATTCCCAATTCTTTTTTAAGTTCTTCTAATACTTCGTCTGCACCACGTACATAACATGCTGTACCCATACATACTGCTACATCGAACTCACCTTTTGGTTCCATTGTAAAGTATGAGTAAAAACTAACTACACCAAATACCTTTGCTGTTGATACTTTTAATTGCTTACCTACAAATTTCTGAACCTCTTGTGGTAAATAACCAAAGATTTCCTGAGCCTTGTGTAATACACGAATAAGCTCTCCTTTTGTAGATGGCATGGCATCAATATATTGCTCCAACTCTTGGAACTTTTCTTCTGTTAATGCTGTGTTAACTGCCATTTGTTTACCTCCTTAATTATATAATGTAAATGATTAATAAATTATAATAATTCATTAAAAATAACTAGCGACTCTTGTAGGTTCATTATAGAATCAAACCCTATCTTCATCTAATGGTAATACCTGTAAAGCCTTAAATATAGATTGGATATTTCTTTCTTCTACCTCAATTGCATGTCTAGTGATGCCGATATATCCAAGTTCGTGAGCATCTGATGACTGAATGATGTTGTAATCTTTGTAACGATTGCTATAAGTTACTAGATCTGCAAATCGAGAAATTTCTAATACAGACGTTTGAATGTCTTCTGGTATCATACCTAAATTTGATACGATGCTATAGCTCGGGCGGTCAATGTGAGCTGGTATTGCAATACCCCCGTGCTGGTGAATTAAACCAATCACTTCATTAAGGGATAAATTAACTGCCGTTACTAGAAATTGTTCTAATTCCTTTACCACATCGTCATCTTGGTTCATGATTTTTTGAGAACCAAAAATTTTTACTCTGTTATTAAGCGTTGGTAAAGATGTGTAAATTTTCTTTTGAACATTGTATACATCTTCCAGGCTTAAAAATAATCCCACCACATGAATTTCTTCTCTTGTTTCAATTTCAATGCCTGGAATTACGATTAGATTGGTGTTCTTAGCAACTTCCATAACAGCTTCTACATTCTCTGCAGAATTATGGTCCGTAATGGCTATGGCATCTAACTCATTTAGCAGTGCCATATTAACAATATTATTAGGGGTCATGCCATCTTCACCACAAGGTGAAAGGACCGTATGGATATGAAAATCAACAAATAATTTCATAAAGCTGCACCATCTTACGTGTTTTATTGTTAATAATTTATCAAATCTATGCAAGATACAAGAGATATTATAACAAAAATAGTGATAAAAGTAAAGCGGCACTATTTGTTTTTATTGACATTTTTTTTAAGGGATTAAATAAAATGAACAAAAAGCTACAATGCTATATATAGTGGGGTTCTAGGGATTTCATTTTCCATTTAGTCTTTTATCTTTTATCCTTTTTGTTCACCTATTTTTTTTATATATAACATGCATTTTTTAACCTTTTAAAATTAACTTTTAATCATATTTGACTATTTATATAATGCTAAATGACAAAAAAAGACATAAACATTGTACTGTTTTTTCACGCAGATACGCCTATGCATGGTATTTTTTATTTATTTTTTTTATATTATATGCTCACAAACCTATACAAATGGTGCTCTCTAAGAAATTTCATATGATCTAGGACAATTCACATGGTGTTTTTACATGGTATTAATAATGGTTATCATTATGCTACAAAGTTCATATTTAGCACCATTGGGGGTTGACCTACTCACTAAATAGCACAAAAAAACACTTGACATAGATAGATTGATATTCTACATCAAGTGTCTGTTAATAAATTTTTCCAACCTTTAGTTATACCCTACTCCGCATAAAAAACTACCATTAATCTACCTATTGCCCTCATCATGTTGTTTTATTTTTCACTCCTCCTCTTTTGCAAAGAATGTATTGTCCTTTATTTAAAGGATCTACTTTTGTTTTCTTGCGTTGGGCTTCCATATCTCTAGGTGCATCATCATATTGATAAAAGCTTGTCATCCAAATACCCTTTCCTTCTGTATAGCTTATGACCTCTAGCTCATATTTTCTACAAAGCGCGGCTGGTATTGTGCCTTGTATACTATAAAATTCACCCATCAGTTCTGGTTTCTGAAAAACAGCTTTTTTACAAATTAAATCGGACATGGCCTTTCCCACCATTGCCTGAGGTATTTTAAGTTTGAACTCCAGGAAAGGCCATAACAATTTTGTCTTTGCTTGACTAACAGCTTCTAATAAAACCATTGGCGTAACATCCCGAAAGTCTGAAGGTGTACTATCAACGCTACGAAATTCACCCTTTATAAGCGTAATGCATATATCCGTTAATTCCCAGCCTTTCAACCCTTGGCCATACGCATCTCTAATACCATCTTCTATACCATTTTGAAAGCTTCTTGGTAAAAAACCTGTCGTTACTTCCGAACGATAAACTAATCCTTTTCCACGTTCTATCGGTTCAACTCTTAATCCTACCGTTGCTATGAAAGGATGATCCTTATTGTATAGATACATAACAGCTTCTCCAGCGCCCACGGGTGTCTCTTTAAAAATAGTCATAGGTTCTTCAAATGTAACACTTATATGATATTCTTGGTCGAGTCGATCTTTAATTATTTCAAGTTGAATCTCGCCAAAAATATTGATAAAAATGTCCTGCTCTGTATCACTTAGCTCATATTGAAGGTAGGGATCCTCTTCTGACATCAAAACTAAAGCATCTAAAAGTTCTTTTCGTTTACTATGCTCCACTGTTTTTATCTGTACTTTTAATGTTGGGGTACCTAATTGTATGACTTGATTTTTCTTATCTACGCCAAAACAATCTCCCACCTGTAAGTGCTCCATGCCATATAGTATACCTATATCGCCAGAAGCCAGCTTATCAACAGCTATTTCTTTTCCTGAGCATAAGCCTTCTATCTTAGTAATCTTATCTTCTCTTAGGTAGTCCCTCGTATGCACCTCACCTTGATAGAGTCGTATATAGACTTGCTTTTGCTTCTTTGCATTTCTTTTAACTTTAAAAACCGTACCTGTTGGTTGTACTACTTGTTCATTACATGTAGCATAAGAAGGCAATAGACATGCTATAGCTTCCATTAACCCTTCCATACCGATACCGTGTAATGCACTACCAAGCACTATAGGGTAGATACAACCTTCGTTAGCTAGTGATAAGATTTTTTTCTTCATGACTTCTAATTCAACAGGCAGATTGTTAATATAGCTTTCTAGCAATTCTTCATCATAATCAGCTAGATACTCCAATGTCTTCTCCTTATTTATTGAAAAGATATCTGTTACCTTACAAGACCGTTCTCCAGGTTTGTACACCTCGGACAGTGGTAGTCCCTTCGGCGTTAGATTCTTTTGTATATCTTCCAATAGTTCATCCATATTTACACCTAGTCGATCAATTTTATTCACAAAAATAATGGTTGGTATGGATCTACTACTAAGAGCTTCAAAAAGAAGGTTCGTATGAGATTGGACCCCCTCTTTGGCTGATATAACAAGAATGGCACCATCTAACACATTCATAGAACGTTCAACTTCTGCAATAAAATCGCCATGTCCTGGTGTGTCAATAAGATTAACTTTTGTATGCTCTAACATAAATGAAATAGGGGCTGATTGTATGGATATCCCTCTCTTTCTTTCAAGTTCCATGGTGTCTGTCTGGGTATCTCCATTATCAACTCGTCCTATATGCCGTATGGCTCCTGCTCTATACAGTAAATGTTCTGTAATGGTTGTTTTTCCTGCGTCTACATGTGCATAGATTCCTATATTTTTTATATTCAATTTGTCATCCTCACTTTTCGTAGGATGATCTATGAGATCTGACCATCATATTCTATATCTATAAAGGTCACCAATTCAAGTTAATTCTTCCTTCACTTTATAGTCTCCTAGCTAACGGTCTCTCGTAACCATCCTTATCATTTTACTTCCTCTTTCATACTTTATGCTGTTTCTTAGCATATACGATCACTTCCTTCTTCATATTTTGTGCACAAAAAAACACAGAGTTCATCCTGTGTTATGTGTTAATGCTATAACAGTAATGTTGGACTCTTGTACGATATAAATGAATCCATAACTAATAAATCCTCTTCGCAAGGATTATTAACGATTCATTTATACTTGTATGAAGTTCCTACTGTATTTTTACCTTTTTCATATACGATCATCTCCAATAATTTGAATTGGTAATTTCATAGTATCATTTTCTTTAAATAAAATCAAGATGGAGAAGATAATTAATATAATCTACTGTTTTGATCATACTACCCTTATTAAATGCACAAAAAACACTTGACATATTCAGAATGGTTTTAAATTTTATTTAGTCTTAGAGAGAATTTTATGTGCTTTTAATTAATACTATCTAATTCTATTTTGTAGTTTTAACTGAACATATATAATTATTTTGTTTGCAAATTTTACATGTATATATCTTTCTATAGAAACGCAATTATTAATTGATTAATTAATTTACTTTAATTATTTAAATAAATTAATTATTTATCATACAATTTTCTACATTATATTCAAACTTAATGATGTATAATACTTTATAAATAATATTATACTTTATTCTTAACTATCCAATATTTTTTTCATGGCTAGTATTAGAAGCGACGGCTTCTAAATTTTTATATAAACTATAGCACCCATTTTAAATTAAGACATTGATTATGTACTTTGAGTGCTATGGCAACTAACTAGCAAGATACGAACGTTCTAATACGAGAATAATAAAGAAACCATTTTATCTCATGAGAAAACATTTATTTGTAAAACTAATATACCTAATTTAAGATTAGATTATGGAGGAAAATGTATGAAAAACTCTAAAAAATTAGTTTCAATGTTACTAGTAGTTGTTATGATGATGTCAATGAGCGCCATAGTACTTGCTAAATCACAGACTGAAAATCCAATCACTAGAGCAGTAGGTGCACCAACATCAGAGGCACCCTATTATCCTTTCACACATAATTGGAGTGGGACAGAAAACTATACATATTCAGATTACTATTTTAAAGGAGGAGGAGAATTTAATGCATATGCAGATGGTCCATTTGAGGTAGATTTTTATTACAAAGATGGGACATATGTAGATACAATAGTTGCAAGATATGAAAATGGAGTTTATGAAGCATTAGCATATACTTATGGCTTTAATTACTATTATGTTGTACTTGATAATAAATCAAGTAGTGATGCTAAAAATGCTACTTATGAAGTAAAATAAGTATTAAAAGTATGGTTATTAATTTTATATGAAGAATAAACACGCAGACTCTAAAATTTTACATAGAAGTACATGTTATATTAAAAGCATAAAAAGTAACATTAATAAAGAAAAGATGATTTCTATAATAGAAATCATCTTTTTAATTCTAATTGACTTCTTAAAATTAATAACTAGATGCCATAAATTTGCTTCCTTAAACCATCTAAATTTGGTGTAATATATATATATTACACCTTTGAAATTATTAAGCTAATTCTTATGGTATATTAATTCATTAATTATAACATCACGAAATGGATTAACCTATACAATAAATCCACTTGAATTTTACTTAATATACTATATTTTTTAGCCTACATAAATAAGTTGCTTTAATATAATTTGGCATTACTGTAATATCTATAATTTTTTATCTGCCAACCTTATAGGGTTCAAGTCTGTAGATGGATTATTATATTCATTAAAGTTTGTCATCTAGACTATCACTATTTACTTAATACTTTCTTCAAAAACTTGCCTGTATATGATTTTTTAGATCTAACAACTTTTTCAGGGGTTCCTTGTGCTACGACAAGCCCACCTTTGTCACCGCCTTCAGGTCCGAGATCAATAATATAATCAGCTGTTTTGATCACATCTAGATTATGTTCGATGACAAGAACGGAATTACCGGATTCCACAAGACGTTGAAGAATCATAATCAACTTACTCACATCCTCAAAATGAAGTCCAGTTGTTGGCTCATCTAAAATGTAGATGGTCTTTCCAGTACTTCGTTTACTAAGCTCTGTAGCCAGTTTGACACGTTGCGCTTCTCCACCAGATAGAGTTGTAGATGGTTGACCTAGTTTGATATAGGTTAAACCTACATCATATAAAGTTTGAAGCTTACGGTTGATTCTTGGAATATTCTCGAAGAATGTTAGAGCATCTTCAACGGTCATATTTAATACTTCTGAGATTGTTTTACCTTTATACTTAACCTCTAGTGTTTCTCTATTATAACGTTTCCCATGACAAACTTCACAAGGTACGTAGATGTCTGGCAAGAAGTGCATCTCAATCTTAATGATACCATCACCTTTACATGCTTCACATCGTCCACCTTTTACATTAAAACTAAAGCGACCTTTTTGGTAACCCCGCATCTTAGCTTCTGCTGTACTAGCAAAGATATCACGAATATGATCAAAGACACCTGTATAGGTGGCTGGATTAGATCTTGGTGTACGTCCAATAGGTGATTGATCAATATCGATTACCTTATCGAGATGTTCCAGACCTTCCATGCTTATATGTTTTCCCGGCTTAATTTTTGCTCGATTCAAATCTCTAGCCAAACGCTTATAGAGTATTTCATTCACAAAGGAACTTTTACCAGAACCAGATACACCGGTTACACAGGTAAATATACCAAGGGGTATTTTTATATTAACGTTCTTTAGGTTATTTTGTTTAGCACCTTTTACATTAATCCATTTATGATTGGTTTCACGTCGTTGTTTAGGTATAGGAATTTGTTTTCTTCCACTTAAGTAAGCACCTGTTATGGAATCTTCGTTTTCCATGATTTCTTCTGCAGTACCTTCTGCTACAATTTCTCCACCATGTACACCAGCCCGTGGACCAATATCCACGATATAATCCGCTTCAAACATGGTATCTTCATCATGCTCCACAACGATTAAGGTATTCCCTAGATTCTTAAGGTTGTTTAAGGTTTTAAGTAATTTCTCATTATCTCTTTGATGCAAACCAATACTTGGCTCGTCTAATATATAGACAACACCAACTAATCCAGAACCAATCTGTGTTGCTAGACGTATTCTCTGAGCTTCTCCACCAGATAAAGTCCCAGCTGATCTTGATAAGGATAAGTAATCTAATCCAACATCCACCAAAAAACCAACCCGTGCATTGACTTCTTTTAGAATCTGCTCACCAATCATTAATTGACGGTCTGTCAGTGTCAGTTGCTCAAAGAAACTTTTAATATCACGTATGGACATTTCTGTTACTTGAGAGACATTCTTGTCACCAATTGTAACTGCTAATGCTACGGGATTAAGACGTGCTCCACTACATACCGGGCAAGGTGTATTGGTCATATAGGACTCATACTCTTGTTTCATATAATCGGATGATGTTTCTTTGTAACGACGGTATAAGCTCTGAACTAATCCTTCAAAGACCGTTTCATACTTACCTTCGCCTCTTTCACCTTTATATATGACGGTAAATTTTTCACCTTTTGTACCGTACATAATTATATCTTTCACTTCATCGGTTAATTTTTCATAGGGCGTGTCAAGTTTAAACTTATACTTTTTAGCCAATGATTGAAACATACCTCTTACATGACTATCTTCATTAGAAGCCGCTGCCCAACCTGGTGCCACTATAGCACCTGTATCAATGCTAAGTTTTGGATTAGGTATAATGAGTTCAGGGTCAAATTTCATTTTGTACCCTAATCCATGACATTCAGAACAAGCTCCAAATGGATTATTAAATGAAAATAACCGAGGTTCTATTTCATCAATGCTCACATTACAATCTGGGCATGAAAAATTCTGGCTAAAATTCAGTGACTCACCATCAATCTGATCAATCACTAAGAGTCCACCGGTTAATTTCATAGCCGTTTCTATAGAGTCCGTTAATCTTTTTTCAATGCCTTCACGGATTGCAAGTCGATCAATTACAATTTCAATGGTATGCTTTTTATTTTTATTCAATTTAATCTCTTCTGAGAGTTCATACATATTGCCATCAACTTTTACTCTTACATAACCACTTTTTCTAGCTTGATCCAGTAGTTTAAGATGCTCGCCTTTTCTACCTCTAACAACGGGAGCTAACACTTGAATTTTAGTTCGTTCAGGTAAGCCCATTATGACATCCACCATCTGGTCCACAGTCTGTCGATCTATGACTTTTCCACATTCTGGACAATGGGGGATCCCTACTCGAGCATAGAGTAATCTTAAGTAATCATAGATCTCTGTTACAGTTCCTACTGTGGATCTTGGATTACGGCTTGTGGTTTTCTGGTCAATGGATATGGCAGGTGATAATCCTTCAATATTATCGACATCTGGCTTCTCCATTTGGCCTAGGAACTGTCTTGCATAAGCTGATAATGATTCTACATAGCGTCGTTGACCCTCCGCATAGATGGTGTCAAACGCTAAGGATGATTTTCCTGAACCACTAAGTCCAGTAAAAACAACAAACTTTTCTCTTGGTATGGTCAAATCCACGTTTTTTAAATTATGTTCTCTTGCACCTTTTATAGTAATTACATTCTTTCCCACGACGTCACCTCTTTTTACTAATTGCAATTTATCTTATGATTGATCTTTTTTAAAATCTTCTAGCTGCTTCTTTAACTGGTACAGATCATCTCTTAACTGAGCGGCTCTTTCAAATTGTAGATCAGCCGCAGCTTGTTTCATATCTTTTGAGCATTTTAGAATGGACTTTTCTAATTCTTCTTTACTCATGGATTCTGGATCTTTATCTAACTCATAGGTAGCCTCACTTTCTGCTACCTTGGTGATACGTATCATATCTCTTACAGGTTTGCTTATGGTTTGTGGTGTTATACCATGCTCCTGATTATAAGCCTCTTGAATACCTCTTCTTCGATTCGTTTCCGATATGGCACGTTCCATACTGTCTGTAATATGGTCTGCATACATGATAACGTGTCCTTGATCATTACGTGCAGCTCGTCCAATAGTCTGTATAAGAGCTGTTTCCGAACGTAGGAAGCCTTCTTTATCCGCATCTAATATAGCCACTAACGTAATCTCTGGTATATCTAATCCTTCCCTTAAAAGGTTAATACCAACTAATACATCAAATACGTCCATACGTAAGTCACGAACAATTTCTATCCGTTCTAATGTATCAATATCTGAATGGAGATAACGTACCCGTATCCCAGATTCTTTCATATAATCTGTCAAATCTTCTGCCATACGCTTGGTTAATGTTGTGATTAAGACTTTGTTGTTTTTTCCTATTTCTTCTTGCACATTGTATATAAGATCATCAATCTGCCCTTTAATGGGTTTTACTTCAATAGGTGGATCAAGTAAACCTGTTGGACGAATTATCTGCTCGGCTAATAACTGTTTATGATCATACTCATAAGGTCCAGGTGTAGCCGATACAAAGAGTACTTGATTCAATTTACTTTCAAATTCTGTGAAATTAAGTGGTCGGTTATCCTTTGCCGAAGGTAGTCGAAATCCAAAGTCTACAAGGGTAGACTTTCTAGATTGGTCACCTGCATACATACCTCTCACCTGGGGAACTGTCCTGTGAGACTCATCTATAATGAGTAAAAAATCATCAGGAAAATAATCAAAAAGTGTATGGGGTGGTGCTCCCGGCTCTAAACCGGTCAAATGTCTAGAGTAGTTTTCTATGCCTGAGCAGAATCCTGTCTCTCTAATCATCTCAACATCATAATTCGTCCGTTGTGCAATACGCTGTGCTTCTAATAACTTGTCCTGATTACGAAAATCTTCTACAACTTGTACCTTCTCTTTTTCTATAGATTCAATAGCCTGCTCTATTTTTTCAGATGCTATCACATAATGTGAAGCTGGGAATATGGCCATATGATCCATATAACCAAGAATCTCACCTGTTATCACATTGATTTCTGTTATGCGCTCAATCTCATCACCAAATAATTCAACTCGAATAGCCCGATCAGTAGATGTAGCAGGGAAAATCTCAATGACATCCCCTCGTACACGAAAGGTACCTCTAATAAAATTCATATCATTACGCATATACTGTATATCCACTAATTTTCTAAGTATCTCGTCTCTGTCCTTAATCATACCTGGGCGTAATGATAGTACCATGTTCTGATAATCAACAGGACTACCAAGACCGTAAATACACGATACACTAGCCACAATGATAACATCATCTCGTTCAGCTAAAGCTGCTGTGGCAGAGTGTCTTAGTTTATCTATTTCCTCATTAATCGCAGAGTCTTTTTCTATAAAAGTATCTGTATGAGGGACATATGCCTCAGGTTGATAATAATCATAATAACTCACAAAATACTCAACTGCATTATTGGGGAAGAATTCTTTAAATTCACCGTATAACTGCGCAGCTAATGTTTTGTTATGTGCCATGACTAAGGTAGGCTTCTTCAATTCTTTTATGATATGAGCTACGGTAAAAGTCTTTCCTGAACCGGTTACCCCAAGCAAAGTCTCATATTTATTACCTTTCTTAAAGCCTTCTGCCAATTCTTTAATGGCTTGGGGCTGGTCACCAGTAGGCTCAAATTTTGATTCTATTTCAAATGTTGGCATATCATCACCTCTGTTTCTCTATGATTAACATTCATTATTACATCTTCATCTTCATTATTATATCACATGCGACACAAAATGCAAACATATGTTTGCATTTTGTGTTGGTAATATTTAACCAATCTTCTTACATAAAAGGGGCTGTCTCATAAAAACAATATTGTAGGCTAGAGGTTTTTGTAAACTATAAGAGGTTAAGCTTTTCAGCCCCCTAAACGTCCATGTTTAGAGGGCCTGCGCTTCGCCGTCCATGGCTACGCTTTACGCTTAACCTCTTATATTTACTACGACATTGACATTATTTGCTTTTATGAGACAGCCCCTTTGTTTTATTTACGCATGCGATTTCTTATAATATGAAACAATCCTATTTTCTGAACACTTTGGTGACGATAGATGATTCTAGGATTCTCTGGTATGAGTCTTACCTGTAAATCGCTGATACCATCTGGATATGCTTTGAACTCAAAGGTTTCTAAGTCTCCATGTAAGTGTTTTACTTCTATCCATAAAAATGTATATTCATTTTTAAGTATGGCACGAAACTGCCTTATATTTAGGACTTCTATATCATTGACTTTGGTAATAATATCACCTAACTTCATACCCATCTGATCAGCTGGACCGTCTTGTATCACACTCATAATTCTTACGCCCTTTTCAGGTAATGTATATATGGGTGCATGGGTATTTTCAATATATTGTTCATATAGGATTAACCCTTCGTGCATGCCTGCCATTAAGACAAGCCCTATGACTTGAATCAGTATATAATTCACCGATAATACCGCTAACACAATAAGTATGAGACTATAAAACATGAGTTTGACAGCGGTTTTCTTACTACGTTTTTCTGGTTCTTCACTATAAGTAATACTACTATATCCAAGAGCGCCTACAAAAGGCATTAATCCGTAAAAATATGTACTTAATCCATGAGGTATATCTTTTAACAGCGGCCACCAATTAGGCATCTCCACCACTTCAGAACTAGCAACATTACCAGCTGATAGTACAAGCATGGCAATGGGTAATGGCCAATATTTTTGCATGAGATGACCAAGTATAATCTGATTGTTTTTTTTCGATACAATGGGAATGGCATCATCTGCCCCTACAAAATAGATGAGTATAGCCTCCATAAGATGTAAAATACCGACCAATGCCAGAAGCCCGCTAATATTGATGTTGATATTGGGTAACGTTATACCAAATATTTGCTGTCCACGAAAAATCATAGATAAAACGCCCATGACAGACGCTGAATAGGAAAAGCATAGATATCTTATATTAATGAGTGATAAACCAAATGCTAGTGGTAATAGAAATATCAAATAATAAGTTAGATTCATAGGGAGCCCAATAACGGCAATAATTAGGCTTCCTATACTTCCAATAATAATGCCTTGTAGAATGGATTCTACAAGGGCATTAGTTACGGTTTTAGAATTATCGAAGTTATATATATTGATATTCTTATATTTTTTAATGAGCATATAGATAATCCAAATCACGAAGACAAAAGAAAAGTTAAGTAAGGCTCGTGATATAGATACCAACGTTATATGGATGATTTCTAATAAGGCATTCATATAGTTCTCCCTAACTCTAATACATATTATTCTTTGTCTGCTACTACTTTGTTTTCTTTTATTTTTTCTTGTAGTACTTCAATAGCCTTATCTAATTGGGTATCTTCTTCTCTTGGTACTGTAAGATATTTTTGCCATTCTTCAGGTAACTCTACCTTCACATCAGGCGTTATACCTTTATCATGAATATAGTTGCCGCTTGGTGTATAATATTTTGCAATGGTTAACTTAATGGCTGAACCATCCTCTAGAGGAAAGACCCTCTGTACAAGACCTTTTCCAAATGTGGTTGTTCCAACAAGGGTTCCAATACCGCTATCCTTAACAGCTCCTGCAAGAATCTCTGAAGCACTGGCACTGTTTTCATTAACTAAAACCACAAGAGGCTTCTTCAATTGTTTCTTATTATCTGAATAAGCTACTTGACGGTTACCTTCTTTGTCTTCTGTATAAACAATTAAACCTTCTGGTAACAATTCATCTGCCATATCAATTACAATATTGAGAAGACCACCTGGGTTATTACGTAAATCGATAATAACGCCCTCTTGCCCTTGTTTTTCTAGATCAACTAAAGCTTCTTTAAATTGTCGATAAGTCACTTCCTCAAAACCAGTAACCCGAATGTATCCCATTTTATCCTCTAACATCTCATATGATACAGTTGGTTCTGAAATAACATCCCGTACAATTTCAATATCAATAAAATCTTCTTCTTTTACCTCTACGATTACTTTTTCTTCTGATTCACCATCAATATTCTCTTTTTCTTCAGGTCTATAAACGGTTAAGAGAACTTTGGTATCTTTTTCACCTCGAATTTTATTTTGGACAACTTCTTCGAGGGATAATCCCATAATGTCTTCTCCATCCACTTTTTTAATAATATCCCCTGGAAGAAGTCCTGCCTTCTCTGCAGGTGAACCAATAAAAGGTGATACAATCATAATTTCTTTGGTTTCTTCATTGAAATTAACAACTGCTCCAATCCCCTGATACTCTCCGGCACTGCTTTCCATAAAAGATTCATATTGTTCTTTGGTAAAATAATCACTGTATCGATCATCAAGGGTATCCACTAAACCTCTATAAGCATTTGCTCTTAGCTGGTCTTTATCATAGTCCTCTTGGTAAAACTTATCATCAATATAATGAATAATATCATTAATCTTAGAATTAGGTGTTTCATAGCCCTCTTCCACAACTTGTATGCCATTATCATCTTCAATTTTCTTAACTAAGGGTCCTGCACCTAAATAGATAATATCAAAAACAAGGACAATGACAATACCTACTATCAACCCATATATAAACTTTTTCTTTTCAGCCATATGAATTTCTCCTTACTGTGCTATTAATATTGTATTGAATTTTCCCCCGTATTATACCTCTAATGGCACAAAAACTCACCCTTATAAATGAAGTCCCTTATTCAGTTTATCCCATATTGCACTTAATCATTATTTTTTTCGCAAAATTTCATCAGGATCTACCCATTCACCATTTTTTTTGATACCTAAATGTAAGTGAGGACCTGTTGACCAGCCTGTACTACCCGCCTTAGCAATTACTTGACCTGTTGTAACCTTATCGCCTTTTTTAACCAATATCTTAGAGTTATGAGCATAAGCACTCAAATAACCACTACCATGATCGACGATTATATAATTTCCCCATGCATTCATGTACTTTGCAAAAATAACAGTGCCAGTATAGACAGCTTTTACAGGTGTACCCGTACTAGCGCCTATATCAAATCCTGTATGAAATGAAGGCTTATTAGTCACAGGATGCGTCCTTGGACCAAAAATTGATGTTACGCGATAATTATTTTTAAAAGGCCATTTCATTTTTCCGCCATCGTATACCATTTTACTCTTAACATTTTTAATGGCTGCTTCAATTTTCTTCTCTTCATCTTCAAGGGCTTTTAGCCTTGCCAATACAGTCTCTTTTTCTGTTTCAAGTTTGTCCATCTCATTTTGCTTATTGGCCTGTAATTCTTCTACTTCTTTCTTCTTCATATCGTACTCATCTTTTAGAGCAAGAAGACTCTCTCTTTCTGATGCTAATTTTTCTTCTTTTACAACGATATCATTTTTAATCTTTTCAAGATCACGAAGCATGTTTGAATCATATTTCATCATAGCATTCACATACTCAACACGATTAAAAAACTCACTTAAGTTTTTGGAAGCAATTAAGACCTCCATATAGGCTGTATTACCATATTCATACATAATCTTAATTCGCTCTGCTGTTTTTTCAAAATAATCTGCTTCGACTTGCTTGGCTTCATCCAACTCTTTTAATGCTTGATCAATTTCTTCTTCTTTTAAAACCGTGTCTTGTTTTACTTGATTGATTTGCTCTTCAAAATCATCGATTTGTATATCCAATTCTCGCATACGTGCTACCACACTGTCTATGGTCTTTTCTAGACCTTTTACTTCCTCTTTACCATCATTTATGTTGGATTCAGCATTTTTCTTAGTATCTTCTAATTCCTCTAACTCTTGCTCTAAAGAGCTTGCAAATATATTCACTGTGAGTACCAATAACAACATAAACGCTACACTATGACGTATGATTTTTTTCATATGTATCCCCCTTATATCTTACACTCTTAAATGTTTACGAATAGTAAGGCGACTACCAACAACACCAATACCCATACCTATAATTAAGCTTAGTGGTATCAATGTTTTAAAAATATCACCTATACCTACAAAATATATAAATTGACTGACCACTCCAAAATTTTCAATGACTGCATCCATGACATAGTCATAAGCGAAATAAATAACCGCCATTGGTATCATAGCACCTACAGCTCCAATAACCATCCCTTCAATGATAAATGGAAACTTAATCATATAATCTTTTGCACCTATGTATTTCATAATGTTAATCTCGGTTTTACGTAGAGCTATACCCAAACGTACCGTATTAGATATTAAGAAAACAGAGATAACAATTAAAATCATAATCAATACAATGCTCATATAGTTAATAAAGTTATTAAATCCTTTTATAACCTTGGTAACATCTTGTTCTTGTTTAACGATGCGCACCCCTTCTAGGGTCTGTATGTACTTCACTAGGCTTTGTTGCTGATCGATAGATTTTACTTTGACCAGATAGTTATCAGATTTCATTAATGGATGGTTGTTATCATTCCATGCTGATAAATATTCTTCTTGCCCTTTATACATTTCTTTAACAGATTCCCAAGCGTCTTGGGGCGATATGTAATCAACGGATTTTACTTCATCTCGCTTTTTAATCAATGTCTCAATAGCTTCTTTTTGAGTATCTTCAATGTCTTCTTTAAAGAAGACAGATATACCTAAATTACTTTCCACCTCTAATAATGTATTTTCCACATTAGCGGCTACTATGTAAAATAATCCTACAATGAATAAACAAGCTGCTATGGTACCAATGGAAGCCATAGACATAAGTCTGTTTTTAAATAAATTAACAACGCCTTGTTTAAAACAATAGTTAATCGTTCTAAGCTTCATCTCCGTAGTCTCCCCTTTGCACATCCCTTACAATACTACCATTTTTTAGTGTTACAACACGTTTTTTCATGGCATTAACCATTTCTTTATCATGAGTTACCACAACAACGGTTGTTCCACGCATATTGATTTCTGTAAGCAATTTCATTATTTCCCAAGAATTACTTGGATCGAGATTTCCTGTCGGTTCATCGGCTATTAAAATGGGTGGATTATTCACAATAGCCCTAGCTAATGCCGTTCTTTGCTTTTCGCCTCCTGATATCTCCTTTGGATACATTTTAGCTTTTTTTGATAAGCCCACCATGGATAATACCGTGGGAACAGTTCTTCTTATTTTTTTACTGGATTCTTCTGTGACTTTCAATGCAAAAGCCACATTATCATAGACACTCATCTTATCTAGCAATCTAAAATCTTGGAATACAACCCCTATATTCCTTCTAAGTATTGGCACATAACGCTTTTTCAATTTTGTTATGTCTTTATTATCTATCATGATTTTCCCTTCAGTTGCTTGTAATTCCTTCATTAATAATTTAATGAGCGTAGTTTTACCCGAACCACTATTACCTACAACAAAAACGAATTCACCTTTTTGTATTTGAAGTGATACATTATTCAAAGCCGTTACCCCATTAGGGTAGATCTTTGTCATGTTCTCTAGACGAATCAACGATGTTCCTCCTTAAAATATGTATGAATTGTTACTTACAATTATATAGTTTCTTATACCACAACAAAACTTAGGCAATTACATTTTTGCAATTGCATAAGTTTTATTATTGTTATTTACACCTAGATTATTCAGTTTTAGAATTCAGATTCATTAATGAATTTCATATATTTAACCACCATTAAAGCAATCTTAAAAGTAATGGCATCTTCAAATACACGTAAGTCTAAACCTGTATTTTTTTGTAATTTATCCAAACGATATACTAATGTATTTCGGTGAATATATAACTGTCTAGATGTTTCTGATACATTTAAGCTATTCTCAAAGAACTTATTAATAGTCGTAATGGTTTCCTTATCAAAATCATCAGGTGATTTACCATGAAAAATTTCCTTAATGAACATCTGGCATAATGGTAATGGTAATTGATAAATGATTCTTCCAATACCAAGATTATTATAGCCAACGATGTATTTATCCACATAGAATATTTTACCTACTTCTAAGGCCATTTTAGCTTCTTTATAAGAACGTGATACATCTTTAATATCACTAACGATGGTACCCATAGCTACATAAACACTACTCATAGCTTCTGTGTTTAATGTATCAAGGATTACCTTAGCCGTTTTATTAATATCTTCAGGCGTATCGTTGTCAGTTATTTCTTTTACAATGATAATATTCTTTTCATCTACAGCTGTAATAAAATCTTTTGTCTTGGTTGGGAATATACTTCTTACAATCTCTAATGCATTGTTATCTTTTTCTAATTTTGTCTCAACAAGATAAACAATCCTTCTTACATCTGTCTCGATGTGTAATTTCTTAGAGCGATTATAGATGTCTACCAATAATAGGTTGTCCAATAATAAATTCTTAATAAAGTTATCTTTATCAAATCTTTCCTTATAAGCTACAAGTAAGTTCTGGATCTGGAAAGATGCAATCTTACCGATCTTATAAACATCCTCTGCCTCACCTTTTGCAGAAACCACATATTCTACATTGTGATCATCATACACTTTAAAAAATTGGTAACCAAGAACCAGTTGACTCTCAGCTTGTGATCTTACAAAATCAGGTACAGCAAAGTTGTATTCTTCTAAACGACCTTCCTCTGTTGTTGCTAGTATCTTACCGTCTGCATCCATAACACTTATGTCAATGCGTGTGATTGTTTTTAAGCCTTCAATGGTATTTTGAATAATTTGATTGGATATCATCTGTTTTCTCTCCCTTACACTTTTTCTATCGTAAACACTTCTCTATTGAAATTATTTCCATCATTGACTCTATTTATTTCTCTTATACTATATTTTATAGCAAAATTTACAAAAATAAAAGAGGTAACCTATAATTTTGTAGATTTCCTCTTAATTATTAACAGTTTGTTTACAATTATTAGCTAATTGTTATAACAGAACTTATAAGAACCACATATTTTTCATTTTAAATCATAGGAGATGCCCCTATATCTTTACTTAAGAGGTAACTATTACTAAATGCTAATCCATAACTTACATGCTTACATGTCATTACGAACACTCGTTATTAGCAATCAACGCCAAAAAAGTGGTGATCTTAATGCATGTAAAACAACAATACAGCCAAAACTATAATACCATTAAAAAAGGAAATGCCTTAGCATTTCCTTTTTTTCTATCTCATCACTAGTTAGTGATAACTTTTTCTGTATCTTTGTCGAAGATATGGATTCTGTTTAAGTCAAAAGCTAACTTCACTTTATCACCTGGTTTTGCTGTTGAACGAGCATCTACACGAGCAGTAATGTCATTGGTATCTGCTGTTAAATATAAGAATGTCTCTGATCCTAGCATTTCTGTTACGTTAACTGCCGCTGTAACAATACTATTTGGTGATGACTCTAAGAAGATTTGAGTGTCATGAATGTCTTGTGGACGAATTCCCATAACCACTTCTTTACCTACATAGCCACCATCAACTAATTTCTTAGCTTTTGCGTCTGGTACGCTAATTTTATTTGTATCAAATGCTAATTCTACGTTATTACCATTTTTAGAAACTTTTGCGTTAAGAAGATTCATCTGTGGTGATCCAATAAATCCAGCAACGAATAAGTTTTGTGGTGTATCATATAGGTTTGTTGGTGTATCAACCTGCATGATGAAACCATCTTTCATAACGACGATACGTGTACCTAATGTCATCGCCTCTACCTGGTCATGTGTAACGTAGATAATAGTTGTTTGTAATCTTTGATGTAATTTAGAGATCTCAAGTCTCATCTGAACTCTAAGCTTTGCATCTAAGTTAGAAAGTGGTTCGTCCATTAAGAATACTTTTGGTTCACGAACGATAGCACGACCCATAGCAACACGCTGTCTTTGTCCACCAGATAAAGCTTTTGGTTTACGATCTAATAGATGTTCTATATCTAATACTCTAGCAGCTTCAGTAACTCTTTTCTGAATTTCTGCTTTAGGTGTTTTTCGGAGTTTAAGACCAAAGGCCATATTATCATATACTGTCATATGAGGATATAATGCGTAGTTCTGGAATACCATCGCTATATCTCTATCTTTTGGCTCAACATCATTAACCATTTTATCAGCGATGTATAATTCACCTTCTGTGATTTCTTCTAGACCTGCGATCATACGAAGTGTTGTTGATTTACCACATCCTGATGGTCCAACAAAAATGATAAATTCTTTATCCGCAATTTCTAAGTTGAAATCTTGAACAGCCGTTACGCCTTGTGAGTAAACTTTCTTAATATTTCTTAATGATAAGCTTGCCATAATAATAGCCCCCTTGATTTTTTGTTGTTTAATTTCCGACTCTGTATGTATCTTACGTATGCTAATATACTATATTTTAGGGCTCAATACCATAGCTTAATTCAACAAATTAGCTCATTTCATTTTGTATATTTTGTATATTGACTGGTTGTTTTTATCCTTATAACTAGAATAATTGATAGTTTGCATTCTAAACTATGTATTATGCATAATTTTTGCAAGTTTTATGCATACACGATGCAGATTCTAGTACCTTTTACCCAAAACGGGTATGGAAAACTAGGACAGTGTCACAAATCGAGTTTTTTCTTGGTTGGCTTATCTGCTGACATGGTCAATAAATGACAGTGAAATAAGTTGTCCAGTTGGTTAAAATCAATAGATATCAAGAAAAGTACGAGGTCATGTCTTCCTAACAAAAAGTTTTAGACTTAAGGATAATTTCATTCGTTTTGATTAAATAAAACTTTCGCTATTACTAAAAAAAGGCACCCAAGTGCCCTTAATAAGTATTCAATCATGTTATAGGCGGTGATTCATTATTGTTTGTATTCAATGAATCCTTCACCTACTACTTCTCTTACATCGGCTACAATAACAAAAGCCTGTTTGTCGATTTCTCGAGCGATTTCTTTTAGAAGAACAATTTCTTTTTTAGATACAACACAGAGTAGAACTTCTTTGTCTTCTTTGGAGAATTTACCGTTTCCCTTTAAACCTGTTACGCCTCGATCTAACCTTGCCATGAGTTCTTTGGCTATTTCTTCGTTATGCCCTGATATAATAAAAGCAGCCTTAGAGAAGTGGATACCTTCCAGCATGGCATCGATAACCTTAGCAGTAATATAGACAGCTACGATGGCATACATTGTTTTTTCAATACCGAATATAAAATAACCTGCGGTGATAATAACAGCATCTAGGAAAAACATAATCTGTGCTACGGATATATGTTTGACATAATTTTGAATGATACTTGCAGCTAGGTCTGTACCACCTGTTGTCGAATAGGCGGAAAAAACCAATCCAAGTCCTACACCTGCTAATACACCACCAAAAACACAACCTAATAATATATCCGTGGTAGCCACTTCTAATTTGCCTGTGAAGATTAATGCAAAGGATAAAAAGACTGTAGCGAATAGACTTCTTCCTCCAAAATCTTTACCTTTTATAAGGACTGCTAATAAGAATAATGGTATATTAATGATAAGGTTCGTCATCCATAATTCCACACCACCAGGAACAATGCCAGACGTTAGCTCTTTAATGATGATAGCTAAACCTGTTACACCACCAGTTACTAGATCAAGGGGTACAAAGAACATATTTAATCCAGCTGCTAATAAGGTTGTTCCTATCATAATAATGATGTAATCCATTAAAGGCTTACGCTTACTTGTTAATTCCATCTTTTTTCTCCTTCTGTCTCAATGTCTATATTGAAAGTCTATTTATTTTTTGATTCAATATGGTTAATCCAAAAAAGTAATTTAGTATGACTTTTGCTACAAGATATTGATGTCAAAGTTCTAAAGACAGCTAAAGCTTGTAGCAAATTTAGTCATTCTTACTTTCTATGGAATAATCTCAATATACGAACACCCCTTAATTTTTACGATGTATGATAACATCTATCAAAAATAAAGGTAATTTCAGCATACGTATAGCACGAGATGGTTGTTTGATAAGCCGGTACAACCATTCGATATAGAGTTTTTGGAAGATGACAGGTGCTCGTTTTACATGGCCTGCCATACCATCTAGTGACCCACCTACGCCTACTGCGACTTTTACTCCCAGTTCTTCTATGTGATCATCAATCCATTTTTCCTGGCGGTATGCGCCTAAACCTACAAGTAGTAAATCGGGTTGTAAGGATTTGATGGATGTAATGATATTCTTTTCTTCCTGATCATCAAAATAGCCGTCATGTGTCCCAACTACTTTTAAACCTTGATGGGTTGCTTCCATGTTGCGAGCCGCTTCGTCAGCTATCCCTTTTGCAGAGCCTAGAAAATAGGCTGTCATATTTTTATTTTTCATTTTGGTTAGAATCTGTTGAACCAAGTCATATCCCGCAACTCGCTCAGGTATATTTTTTTTCATTATTCTTGCCCCAATAACGACACCTATACCATCAGGAATAACCAAATTCCCTCTATTAAGAACGTTCATAAAATCCTTGTTTTCTTTTGCCATCATAACTATTTCAGGATTGGGTGTATATATTTTATAGGCACTCTTTTCTTTTTGTAGTTGATTCATCACTTCATCTACAGCTTCGTTCATGGTATAGTTATCAAAATTAATACCTAATATATCTACTTTCATCTGCTACCACCAATCCTTTCAATGATTCCTTATCATGGAGTATTCCCCTACTCATTAATTAAATCCATAAGATACTTGGTATTAAGCTCTGCTTTCTTTTTCATATCTATTTTTATCTTATTTAATTTCTCAACATAACGATCATAATGATCGTATACATGATTGATCAAATGGCTAATTTCATCTTGTTCTAGCTCACTTACATCTCCAGCAGATGGCATATCTAGTAACTCAAGGTAACAACTTACCTTCGGGTCATAGACAACACCAACCATAGGCACACTACTCAGTGCAGCAAATAGAAGTGCATGTAGGCGCATACTAAATATCATATGCATTTCACCAATTAAACCTATGATGGATGAAGAATCCAATTCTCTATCTAAAACATAGGCACGATGTTTCATCTTCTGTCCAATTCGTTTACTAATACCAATATCTTCTCTGTATTCCATTGGCATTAACACAATGGTGACATCTTTTTCTTCTATGAGCTTATCACACACATCTGCGATGACTTCTTCATAGCTTAGATTATTCCATTCTCTGAATAATACCCCTATTAAAGGTTTATCCTCAGGAATCCCCACATCTTTAAGAATCTTATTGGCATCCCGACTAACTGTCTTCATGGAAAATACAGGATCTGCCGTCACATGCATACGAGGCTTTGACACCCGAATATCTTTTAAGTCCTTTAAAGATAATTCATCTCTTAGTGTAATGAGGTCCACTTGGTCCACTATGTATTTTGTTATCATACGATTAAACTTTTTATTAATAGGTCCTATACCATTGGCATAGAGCATGACTTTTTTCTTATAGTGTTTTGCAAGCTTAATAATCCCTAGATAATATAGTAATGACCTTGTGCTTGTACGATCTTGCAGAAGGCTGCCACCACCACTGATAATGATATCCGCGTCTCTAATGGCACGGGTAACAGCCTTCCAATTAAAACGATAGATGGATTTAATATTATTTTCCTTCATAGTAATGGTTGGGTTTTTTGATAACGCTGTAATATGCGCCTCTATATTCAATTCTCTTATACCCTCACATATGGCTAGCAATATGGCATCGTCGCCACAATTGCTATAGCCGATATATCCTGAGATTACTATATTTATCATGTGAACACCCATTCCTTTTACAACCTACTTTTCGCAAGTATACTAATCTTATTATTCGATGCTTAAGTCTATCTTATCCCTGAAATATTCCTACATCTTCATTCTATGCACGAACAAAATTACCTCTTTCCAATTTGAGCACCATAATTAAAGCAATACATATCCAAAAATAAGTGACCATCATCGGTACTTCAAAGATATTCTCGGTAGCATTATTAATCATAATACCTAATACGCCAGCAAATAAGCCCATCATGAGGTCTTTTCTGCGTGTATTTTTTTCTATTATAATGGCTGTTGAGCACCATCTTATAACACATATAAGTAAAAGTACGAAAGCAATGAAACCGATATATCCCATCTCTACTAGCGTTTTAAGGTAATAATTATCCATGTAGAAAGGCGATAACTTGTTGTTGGTTGCAACTGCTCCACCAAATCTTCCAAGACCAAGACCTAATGCCTTGTTCCCTTCACTCCATTCATTGATACCCTCATTCCATCTATATATCCTTCCACCTGAACTGGCTTTACTAGCATATTCATCTGTTAACATATAACTAATACGATCTGCAATGGAAGGAATAAGTATAACTGTTATTAAGCCACATAATATGATAGGTAGTAGAATCTTTTTATTCTTATAAAAAATATAGATACATACACCAACTGCAGCAGCAGCCCAAGCTCCTCTTGAGAATGTGAACAGTAACCCGCCACACATAGCCAAAGTCATACAAGCTGCAATAATTTTTCTTAACAAGTTTTTATCGGATGTTACAAGAGCCATACCAAGAGGTATAAATAAAACAAATATAGAACCTAGAATATTAGGACTTCCTACAATCGAATAAACTCTTGTGGAAATACTTTCTGCACTATCTGTCCAGTTACCTAACATTTCAACACCTGTAACGTATTGATAACATCCATGAAGCCCCATGAGCCCACCAATGGTTGTCAATACCCAATAAATATAGATAACACCTTTTGTTGTATCCACTAATTGAACAACAATGAAGTACCATAACATATATTGAACCACTGCTCGAAGTCCCTCAATGGCAATGGTAAAATCCGGTGAGTTCACAAAGACAAGTATGATCCCTATTATTACAAAAAAGATAATCGGTAAGTCAAGGGGAGTCCATTTATAGGATCGTCGCTTATAGCGAATCATTTTATAGATAAATAAACCTATAAGAACTAAAAATAATAACTCATCCCATATACCCCCGAATCTAGCTAATCCTGCAATATTTCTAACACCAAAATCAATAAAAGCATACAACGCTAAAAGCATAATAGATCGTTCATAATCCATTAAGATAGCCATACCTAATATACCAAATAAAGTCAAACCAAGAGCCATACTTATGCCAAATTTAGCACCAATAACGCCAATGGCTAAACCGAATATCACAATAAGAATATTGATCTTATTCTTCACATCCTTCACCAACTTACTATTTATTTTATATAATTCTAGTTATTATTTCATATGATATCTGAATTTCTCATTAAATCAGATCACTTTACTGGGTTAAACTTTTCCATAGTTTCCATATAAAGCTTGAACCTTTGTATTTTTGTAATAAATAAACACAGATGTTCATCCCTATCATTAAGCCGATAAATGCAACGAGGTACTTCACTTTATATGTTGCAAAAGTTCCAAATACAACGTTCGCTAGGGTATAACCAACAATGATGCTGACGATTAATTGATTGAATGCCCATAGCTTACTTTTCTTCATCGTATCCATAACTGAACCAAAAGCGCCCATAATACCACTGGATTTCGCCCCATTATGAATGGCTGTAAATAGACGCCCAAACAAAGCACCGATGGCACATAATATACGGTATATACGGGCTTGTCTATATGTAGGTATCTTAGATTTATAACCATGATGGCCTTTATCTTTCTTACGAGATTTATAGAACAAGCTATGTTCATGTATGTTTATCACGTATGCACACATACGGTAAAAAACACTTGATTTTATTACGTTCATAGCATCCTTTCCTTTCACTCAATTTAGTGGGACCTATTCTTTTATCTCATAGATCGTACCCGAAAACTCACATAATTTTGTGGTGACCCAATGAGGTGTTCCTACTCGAATTTCCTGATTACCTACTTTGAATATTGGATCTTTATCTAAGACAGTTGCCTTAATGGTAATGTAAGCTTCCTTAAAGTAAGGATGTTTTTTCTTCAGAACCGTACCATTTTCATCGGTTACAGATCGATAGGCATCTTTGATTTCAACGTTGGTAATTTCAGCATCTACGTAACGTTTTTTATTTACCTCATCTACCATTTTATCACCAACTGAGAATTGCTTAAAATACGTTTCATAATTAGGTTTCAATCGAACGACATATTCCATTTCTTTTGTTTTATTAGAGGACATAATGGAAAGATTAGTGCCTCCTCTGAAGAATTTTGTGTACGCACCAAAAACGACAGCAATGATGAGTACGATGGTGATTAAATCTAATATATTAACAAGACCAAATAATTTACCCTTTTCATTGATAATCTTCATCTTTTCACTCCCTCACATTATTCATCTAATCTAATTTCTTTTACAAATCCACTAATTTGTCCTTTACTTGTCTTAATCCAGTAGATACTACCTACCTTAATCATCTGTCCACCACTATCAATGTAAGGTCCACTCACATTTGCCTGACATGTAATCCCTACCTCAATGGTTTTTTCTATAGAGTCTTTGGCGGCTATGAGATTACCCTCTTTATCTGTTGCGACATAATCATTATCACGGATCTCTACATAATCTATTTTACCTGGCTGATACTTATTCTGAGCAACAAGTGTATCCCCTTCTTTAATGGATGCTACTACGTTTGCATCTTGTCTATAAGCTTCAGCTACAATGTAGATTTCTTTTTTATTGGACCCAGTACCTGTTGGTGTTTCAGGTGTTTTCTTGATAAATTTCGTGTACCCTACAAAGAGGGTAGCAACAACGATAAGAATAATCAATAAATCCATTATGTTAATGATACCGAATAAACGTCCTTTTTTATCCATTACTTTCATGACAACATTCCTTTCTCTATACACATATACCGTATAGACCTTCTATTATGATCTTTTCAAAATGTCTTTATAAATGTCAATATGCATCAAGGCCATTTTCACATCAGAAAAATGATCTTCAATGCGTTTGTATAATCCATCACCAAGCCTACTACGTAATGCTTCATTATCTGCTAGTTTTTCTATATCATCTGCTAAAGCTTCATGATCATTGTCTTCAAATAATAAACCCGATTCCCCATGTTCAATCATCTCTGGAATGCCTCCAACAGCTGAACTAATGGTGGCTTTTCTATGAAGCCCTCCCTCTAACAAGGCATAGGGAAAACTCTCACTGCGGGATGTTAACACATTGATATCAATCGCCCCATGAAAATTATCAATATTACTTACAAAGCCTAAAAAGCGAATGGATTCTTCTAATCCCTTACTTTTTACAAAATCCTTATATTTCTCAGTATGTTTTTCATCACCATACCCTGCAATGAGAAATCTTATATCTGACTTTTTCTGCAATACCTTTGCTGCTGCTTTTAGAAAAACAGGAATACCCTTAACAGGGTGAAGTCTCGTCACGATACCTATATAAGTTGTCTTCGGATCATAAGTTAATCCATATTTTTTGAGGAACTCTTCTCTTGACACAGTAGAAGGTTTCTCTTCTACTGCTATGCCATTATAAGCTACATAGATCTTGTCCTCTTTAAATCTCCGCTCAACAAGCATCCGTTTGAATTGATTCGTTATGGCAATAAAATAATCCATGCGTTTTAAACTCATATAATTAAGGGGTGTGTACACCATCTTTTTATAAAAGTTATTATCAAAATCTGACCTATAGTCACTATGTATGGTAGAAACCATGGGAATCTTATATTTCTTTTTAATAAACATACCAAGAAAATTAGCTCTTGCTCCATGACAGTGAAGAAGATCATATCCATCCTTTAACATCTCTACAAGCTGGTTAACAATTTGCAGATTGTACCGTTTTTCTTGCTTTAGAACAACCACGTGGATCCCCGCTTTTTTTGCTTCTTTAGCGAAATTTTCTTCCAACATGCATACTAATGTTATATCTTCATATTTACTTAATTCTTTTAAAAGGGTGATGACATGTGTCTTAGCACCTCCGTCATCGCCTCCACTAATAAGATGTAGAATCTTCATATCGTTCCTCAACCTTCCTGTCGATTGATTGGTTTAAAGCTTTACCTATTGTTCTTCATTAATCGCTTTATTCAATATGTGAACCAACTGTTTTGTTAACGCTTTTCGCTCAAAACATTGTATTTTTTCCCAGTTTGGATCAAGGGTTACTTGATCTTGCTTCCAGTCCATGTAGAGCTTTTCCATGAGCTCTTTGATACGCTTTACATTGGTTGTCTCAGATATATAGCCTGTTCGTGTATCACGAATGACATCTGCAGCTACACCTTTTGGTGGCACAAGAGCTAGAATGGGTCGGTTGGTATTCATATATTCAAAGACCTTACCTGAGTAAAAATTTTCTGCGCCTTTACCTTCACCAATAATAAATAATAAAATATCCGAGGCTAACAATTTCTCAATACTCTCTCTGTGTGGCATGTAGGGTAACGCCGTTACAATATCCCCAAGCCCAAACTGCTGTTTTATTTCATCCATTTTCTTATTAGATATATTCCCAATAAACCTAATTAATATATCATTTCGGTCTATTTTATCTTCATTGATTAATCCATGAATAGCTTCTAAGAAGTAATCGGGCTTCCTTCTGCCATACATTGAGCCAGAATATGTGATGACTAACTTCTCTTTCTTTTTGTACATTTTATGAAGACCTTCAAAATCATCCTCGTCATAACCATTGGGAATTACGAAGGCTTTATCTTGTATTGCATAGTCTTTCAAGAAATTCTTTAACATCAATGGTGTATTGGTAATAAAGTAGTCACAATACTGAACCACTTCCTTCTCCATCTTCCGCTCTTTTTCCATACGTCTACTGGAATAACCCATATCTAGGATATAAGGGTTGTTACTCCATTCATCTCGAAAATCAACAACCCAAGGTAAATCAGGCATATGTTTTTTGACATATAAACCCAATAAATGATCACTGTATGGATAAGATGTGGTATAGATGGCATCAACAGGATTGTTTTTCATATAGTCTAATAACCGCTCTTTATTTTTTTCATACCAGACCCGATCACCATCAGGTATCAGTAATTTTCTTGAAATCACTTTGCCCACCAAATCAAAGGGCTTTTTCCACTCACTGAGATCATAGGCTTTGGTACGTATCACCTTAAGATTATCAGGTAGATCCTTTAATAAAGACGCGTCCATTAAGCCTTGCTGGCATTCCCTTGTAAAGACAATGGGTTCCCAATCAAATCCGGGTAAATACTTAGCAAACTTAACACTACGTTGAACACCTGAGCCACCCATAGGTGGAAATTGATTCGCTACCATTAATACTTTTTTTCTCATGACAATTACCTTTTACCTTTTCCTAATAAGTGTGCATCGAAACCAATCGCTGAAAGTGCCTCATGATCTAAGAAATTCGTTGTATCATAGATATGTTTCTCTCTCATACCATGGTATATTTTCTTCATATCTATATCAGCAAATGCCTTATGGCTTACACCTAAAATAACAAGGTCACTATCCTTACAGGCTTCATAGACATCTTTTTCTAGATACTTGTACTGATTAATAAATGGATCATATAGGGATATGGTAATACCACTTACTTCTTCAAAGAGTTCAACTAATTCAAGAATAGGGCTCTCTCGCATATCGTCTACATCTGGTTTATAGGTAATGCCCAATATGGTCACTTTCTTATCTTTTAATGTACCTAATATCTTACGGCATTTGTCAAAGACATAAGCGGGTCTACCATCATTGGTAAAACGTGCTAGGGTAATCATCTTAGCAAGCTCTGGGTGTTTCTCTACAATAAACCATGGATCGACGGCAATACAGTGTCCACCAACACCTGGACCTGGCCAATGTATGTTAACTCGTGGATGTTTATTAGAGAACTCTCTCACATCCCATGCGTTAATACCCATGGCTTCACAGATTGTAGCCAATTCATTCGCCAGTGCTATATTCACATCACGGTAAGTATTTTCCATGAGCTTACACATTTCAGCCGTTGTGGCATCTGTAATATAGATATCACCTTTGACAAAGGATTCATATAATTTCTTAACTTTCATGGCTGATTTCTCGTTAATACCACCAACAATACGGTTATTTTCAACCAGTTCAAAGAGAATCTTTCCTGGTATAACACGTTCTGGTGAGTGAGCGATATAGAGGTCATCTCTGACATTAAGTGGTGATTCTTTTAAGATAGGTACCACAATGTTTTCTACTGTGTTAGGAGGTGATGTGGATTCTAAAATGATGATATCACCTTTTTTTACAAAAGGTACAATAGACTGAGTTGCACTAACCACGTAAGACAAATCAGCCGTTTTATCTTTATTAATAGGTGTTGGCACGGCAATAATATAGACATCTGCCTGTTCAGGTTTTGTTGAAGCTCTCAGCTTACCAGACGCAACAACCTCTCTCACCATGACATCAAGATAGGGCTCCTCAATAATGACTTTCCCTTGGTTTAATGCATCAACCACCTTCTTATTAACATCTACACCTATGATATCATGTCCATTACTAGCGAACATCGCCGCTGTAGGCAGACCAATGTAGCCTAAGCCTAGAACACATATTTTTTCTTTCATGTTGTTCATCCTTTCTGTAAAGTAAACATGTAATGATTTACTCATGCCTTATTCCATATATTGAAAAGAATATTTCCCTCGCCATTTCATGATGTCATCTTTTTTCAAAGGTAATTCCATAGAATTAACAAGGTTAAAATATGATTTCTTGTAATTAAGTGAAAACGCATAGGGTACATCTTCTGCAACATAGTCCCCTTTTCCAAGACCATAACCTGTATCCAGTGTAACTTTTAGGCGATGTTTACCATTCATTGAATACACGGAATAGACCTTTTCAGTTGCATCCTTGTGAGGCAAAGCATTACTGCTCTCATCTACTGCATAGGGCGTATCCTCTGAACCTCTATAAACAACTTTACCATCGTGAAAGGCATTTTGTGACTGTAGACCATAATACCTTTCAACGGTACAATCTGTCAATGCTTTTGTTACAACTTGTACGTCAATGCCATTCTCTGTCACAGTGTAAGTCACATGCTCTTCTAGTATATCTTCTTTACTATCTGCTGTATTATAGCCTTGAATGCGATTAATAACCACAAGGCTAATCCCTACAACTTGATGTTTGACTGTTATAGCTGTAGACACTGTATCATCTTCTAATGCATGCCATCCACCAGTAAAATTAGAATCAAGTGTTGATGGTCCCAATCCTTTTCTCACCATATAAGGACCTATCCAATCTGTACAAGCATCTAATATTTCCTTTTTCTGAACTTGTTTAAAAACTTCTATGGTCCATCTATTGCGGTGAGGCGTGAGGATGAACTTCGATATCCCCATCAGGTTATTTGCACCTCTTGGAGCAAATTCAATCCAAAAGTCTTCATTAGCCTTATATGAGAATCCCATATAAACCTTATCTTCTTGGGTCAAGATAGCAACCTTAGACGGCAGTCCATCTATGAATTCTTCTCCTACTCTATTCATGGTGAATAAAGGACTAAGGAGCAATATAATAATTAACGATACGATTCTTAACATCGGTATCAAATCCTAAACTCTTGATTTTATCTTCTTGGCTGGAACACCACCCACGATACTATAAGGTTCCACATCTTTCGTTACCACAGAACCAGCAGCTACTATACTGCCTGTACCAAGGCGAACACCCGGTAATATAACCACCCGTGCACCAATCCATACATCATCTTCTATTGTGACTTCCCTGGGTGCTGTAATGCCCTGTTCAATCATCGGTATATCCGTTCTTAATGTCTCATGATTCTTCGTATAGATAATGGTATCTGGTCCCATCATAACGTGGTCACCTATGGTGAGGGGTCCTTGTATACGTGCATTTAGCCCAATACCTGACCTCTCCCCAATCTTAATACCTGATCCATTGCCAAAAAAAACACCTTTTTCAATATTGCATGTTTTTGCAGTTTCATCAAATATATGTTGACATAAAAATCTCCTGAAGCGTTTTGCTCCAAGACTAATGAAGCTATCCGATTCAGGCATTTTCTTTCCAACCATATAATATAATCCTAAATAGACCTTTCTTGTAAGACCCATAATCAACATCCTATTTCCTTATATATTTTAATGATTCTATGTCATGAAGGCTACTGATCGGGTTCGCAATTAACCCTATGCCCTTATGACTTATTTAGATCATTATATTTTCTTCCTAATTTCCTTAATCATCTTCATCTCTTCTTTCAGTTCCCCTGTCAACAGAAGTAAAACAAAGTAAATGATGATGGATATGATAATGGTAACAATCAATATAAGTACTGTGAATGTAAATAATTGATCAATAACCCATATCACGATACCAAAGCTAGCAGCGCTGATTAGAATACTGAGCCATGTCTTAGGTCTAACATGCCACACAAAGATTCTACGTGCGCCAATATAACTCAACAAGAGATATGTAGCAAAAGATATGACCGTTGTAACTGCTGCGAAGTAAAATCCATATCGAGGTACTAATAAAAGATTAAGTACGATATTAACAATACCACTGATTAAACTATTATACAGTATGGCCTTGGTTTTACCTGTTAATTCCCAAGCCTTATTGCAATATTCTGTAAGACCAAAAAACAACATACCAACTGCTGTCCATGCTACAATTTTTGAATAACCATGTACCTTTACATCTAGAATCAGATAAGATATAGGTTTTGCCAATAATACCAGCCCAACAGTGGCGGGAATGCAAATCATCAAGTAATACCGTACCCCTCCCGACAAAAGATCTGTCGCTTTTTGTTTCTCTTTTCGTTGCCAAGCAACTAAGAGATTAGGGTATACAGCTCGCATAATCCCCATAATCATCATCATATAGATGGCTGATGCCAAGGAATAATTAGCAAAATAGATACCTGCTGCTGCTTCTCCATGATAGTATTTAATAATATAGCGATCCGATTGATTGAGCACAAACATGGTTAAACTTAATCCAATCAATGGGTAACCATAATTTAACATCACTTTCAAAGTCTGTTTTGAAAACTTACTAGGCACTAAATAGCTATGCATCTTCAATCGTAAAAATACTGTTAAAGCAACTAATAAATCAATGGTACCATGAGATATCAGAATAACTGTAACCTCTTTTTTGTAATAGACAGCTAATATCACTGTTAAAACAAGCTTACAGATAGCGCTACCAACAGATAATATAAGATTAAGTTTAATACGTTTCAGGGCTACTAGTAAGTTAAGCATTATCTGAGCTAAGCCATATGCCACAAATAAATAAAATGCACTAAAAAGCAATTCATTAGAAAACCATGGGTTATTAAAAACAGCTAACCCTATAACACCAAGACCCACAATACCCGCACATAGTAAATAGCTAAATATGCTTGTTGTGTAGAGCTCTTCTAATTGTTCTTTCTCTTTATAAGCATTGACAAATCGATAAATCCCATGCATTAACCAACCTAATAGAATAAGAAACGTAACAGCTACTGTTGGGTTAACAAGTCCATATTCCCCTATGACTTTTGCTGTAAACAACTTGGTATATAGATTTAAGGTTAATAACCCAACAATGCCTTCAATTAATTTAGCTGGCAAATAAAATAATATATCTTTTGAAATAAATGTTTTTGATGTATTTGCCTTCATATGGCAACCTCACTTTTATCTGATGTATACGTTATCCTAGCTCATTATTCTTGTTCAGCTTCTATAATGGTATAGGGTCCCTTAACCATGACATAAGATTTTTCTGTCACTTCTATTCCTCGACCATCGTCTCTTGGTACAATGAGTAAATGGTTCTTAGGCACAACAACACCCATGGATAAATCAATACCTAAGGTTATATCAGCTAATCCATTCCCAGCTTCATTGCTAATAACCTTGGCACTACCTGCTCTTAATATTAATTCTGTACTTGCACCACAGGTGACTTTTGAACCCGCACTTACTTCAATAACGACAAACTCAGATGGTGTAGCTGCATTAGACCCATCCGTATCCCCCTGAAAGTGAGTGACGATGTACCGATCAATATCTTCATAGATTTTGGCCATATCCACGCCTGTTTGTGGATCGACGCCTCCATTATTTTGTTCTGAACCTGATGCATTTTGTTTTTTGATATCTTCAAGAATATCTGCTATTTGCTGATCCACATAACCTTTGGTTACAAGTGGATCAGCAATGGTACCTGGTTCACCACCTGATGCACTTGAAGATATGTATAATGCTCCTGAAATAACAACGACACAACAACAGATCCAAACATATATTTTTTTAGCCATCTACAACACCTACTCAATGATTATTTTTGGATACACATTCATTACCTTGTACGTTATGTCATCTGGTGTGATTTCAAAATTAAGTAGATAGAAGGTCTCCTTAAGATTCACTTGATTATAGTTATTTACTTTGTACCATAATCCGTTAACATCCATGTAACTAATGCCTTCTACATAATCTAGATTAAAATCATAACCACTACCATTAATGACGAAGAGGTTTTTACCTGTTTCTTCCTTGAATTTCTTAAGTACGTCATGGAAGAGTTGTCCCTCTCGTTTATCTGCAAATCCATTTAATGGATTTTTATTCATTGTCATTATAACATGTTTTTGTTTCGTCGCATATAAATCCTTCATAAATTGTTTCCACTGATTTGGATTGGTAAGGCGCATGCCTTTGCTGGATGTAGCTAATTGAATGATACGCACATCTTGATAATCTTTCACCTGATACGTATCTTTCCAAATAACTTGCTCATTGGTCACATCCAAACCGTGAAGATCGGTATTCCCTACAAAAAGGCTTATATCCGATATCTCATTCATTTTTTCAACCACACGTCGTTGTATAATGTGGTCCAATAGGCGATTTTTATCTCCTGTACTACCAAAAACAGATAGGGTTTTCTTAGGGGTATTCAACTCCTTGTTATAGTAAGGGTCGAATATATAATTTGTTGGTAAATTCAAACCCGATGTATCACTGATCTCATGAGCTGTTAAGGCATCAAAACCAATTCCCCAGGTTCCTGCTTCTGGTGTTCGTAAACTAACGACATAAATACGCTGAAACTCGATTGGATAGGTCATATTCGATGGTAACTTAGCCGTTACATATTTCCACCCTGTCCAATCAACCTCATTAGCAAAGGTTACTTTATGCTCTTTACCCGCTGCATCTATAATTTTTCCTCTTAACCAATGTCGCATACTGTTACCTTCAACCCATATACCTAATTTATTAATCGGCTTATCAAAAACATAAGGTTTCTGGAACTTCACATATGCGGCTTGGGTATCCTGAGATGTGTTAAAGGTATAGTCAAGCTTAATAGAGTTATTACCTTCATGACCCCCATTTATAACACTGGCTTGTCCTGCTACTGTACTTGGATACACCACAGCCTCTACTGCTGTGTTCATATCAAAAGAATCAATTAATCTTTGTTCCTTGGCAACAACCACGTAACCATAGACATTGGTGTCACCTATACTGCCTGTAATTAAGCTAATTCCTTCTTTTTCAGCTATAAACTTACCATTTTCAAATGATCCTACTGTGGGATTCTGCAACTGCCAATTGACATTTTTCACATTGACTTCACCACGGTAACCGTCTTGATCTATACCTTTAACCTTATATTGAAAAGACTCTCCTGGCTCTAAAAAGGTATACTTATTATTTATTTCCATGGAAATAGGTTCAAGCATAGATTTTATATCAATCTGAGCAGTTACACCCTTATAACTGGCAGTTATGGTACCTTTTCCTTGATTTGCTGGATAAAACACATTCTCTATCCACTTACCGTTAATACCTGTGGTTTGCCAAGCTATTTGATTCGCATCAATGGTAATAGGGTTATAATCCTTATCGTAACCTATGACATTCAACGCAATAGGCATATCTTTAAAAGCTCTTGTTGTATTGGCCATAATCTTCATTTCTGATAATTGACCAACGGGAGCAGTTGAAATAACCCCGATGCCATTCGGTATTTTTCGTTGCACACCACCTGATGGTTTATTCAATACGGCTACCTGTTGCTGTCCCAGTGGGCGGCCTATCATGGTACTTGAACCACCACCATCAAGATGCATAGCCTCATATAATCCTTTTCCTAATAGTATATTTGCTAAATCTACTTGGTCTACACCAATACTTGATCCTCGTCCATCAATAACCACCATGTATAACTTGTCTTTTGTTTGATTATATCCAATAGACGTACGTGGTGCTTTTTGATTCTTAGCGTAGAATTGCCCGCCTGTAACCGCTTTTCCTTCAGCTAGTACTTTTCCACCACCGCTAATAGCCAAGTTCATACTATCGAGAGCAATGCTCGTATCTATAAAATGATCAATTTTAGCACCTATTGTAAAACCCTGATAACAGTAAAAGGCAGTTTGCTCATCCATGACAATGATAAAACCATTCTCTGGAATCGTCACCATTTCACCAGGTGTGGACTGATAGGTTACCACATTATCCTCTATGATTAATTTACACATACCTGGATAATTCTTGTCAAATTCTGTTGTATCTGCCATGACCGAACGATCATAATAACTGGGATACTTGACATTAATCAGTTTATTAAGTCCTGAGACATATAATTCTTTGCCTTCTTCACTGGTCATCACCAAGCGCATTGAAATGAAATCAATTAAGGGCTGATTATTAATGTCCATGATAAAAGATGCCCAATCCTTAGCGCCACCAGCATTGAATTGGTGTTTACCAATAATATTACCATCCTTCTCGTATTCAAGACCTTGAATATCTGTTGGATTCTTTAACATATTGAAATAATCACCATTGATAGCTGCTATGACATTATTTTTTGTAGCTAGATTGGATAACGTATCTTTCTTACCGAACCCCTCGGTATCACGTAATATATCCACTTTTACATAAGGATTATTCAAATCAATCTCTAACGTATGTACATCTAACCATCCTGCTTCTGTGAGCCGTGTGTCTTTTTCATAGGTGACACCGCTGGCAATATGTTCTTTTTCGATGGTTTGATATAAAATATTGTTGACGTTGCTTCCATAGACCATAGCCGTGTTAATCGTTAATAAAAAACACACCAGCATGATCTTCTTCATAATTCCCTTCATCTTCTTTCATCCCCTTAGTTTTTTATGCCGTTTATGATGTTGTCATTTATCTAATAAGCCAATTTGTCTGCCATACCAATAATAATCTGAATGTCTACCCCTTCTGGTAGATTTTCTGGTTGCAGCACTATTTCTGGCTCACTAAAATACGTTGTTAAATCTTCTCCCATACCCTCGTTAGGAATAATGATTTTCGTTTTTGGTGGTCGTGCATCATAATTACCTACTGACCCAACTGTAAATCCCTCTGATTCTAACTTCGATCTGGTTCTACCTGCTAAGCCGTCTTTTCCTGCTCCATTCAGTATCTGTATTTTTAATCCTTTACTACTAATAGGCTCAGGTGTATCTGGTGTCTGTTCTTCTGGATCTTTTTCTCCTGTACCATCCGTTGTGGGTTGCTCAGCGGGCTTTTCTACTGTTGTAATGGATTTAAAGAGTTTCTCTGTTTCTGCCTTATCATATTCGAAGAACTTGCTCACATCACCTCTACCTTGTAAACTATGGAATTTGATCTTGTCCACTGATAGATTTTCAATATAAGGTAGATAATCCATAAGTTTATTGAAGTCCGTTTTGACCTCTGTTAGCACAACCGTACCAATACGTAATAAATTACTTTTATTATTTTCATTTAATACTTTTTCCAAAACAGCTACCATGAAATCATGCTGAACTTTGATACGACCAATGTCACCATCTGTATAACCATTGCCTTTATTATCTTTTCGCCAACGTATTAACTGCTCTGCCTTTGCACCATTAAAAGATTGCATACCTGCATTAATCTTCACATAAAAATCTTGAGCTGGATCTTCGTATGTCAATGCTTTAGGTACATTAAATTCAATAGGTCCTACGATATCTACGACTTTACGAAAAGCTGATAAGTCCAAGTTCACATAATAATCCACATCAATATCAAATACTTCTTCCAGTACCTTGACTGAATTTTCATTTCTTTCTTTTTCAAGAGAATAGCTTGGCACCTCATTAATTTTTATTTTTTTAGCTACTTTCTTCCCTCTGCTTCTAAAACCATTATACATCTCTGTAGGTAAGGTAATACCTGTATCTCTTGGTATAGATACGATGTCCACCTCATTGCTAAGATGATTGAGTGTTGCAACCATAATAACGTCTGTTCGATAACCATCTTTATCCACACCGAAAATAGCAAATGTCGTTAACTGTTTTTCTTGTACTTGGGGTTCTCCATCCTTTGTCTTCGCTGGTCCATCTGGCGTCTTGTCCGATGGCACATTTAGATTATCCCCACTTGTTTCTTTTGCTTTAGATTTATTCATAAGCATATATGTACCTGTAGCTGCCCCAATGATTAATGTAAAAACAACCACACTTAACGTAAACACTTTAAGAAATTTCGTTAATAGTGATGCCTTATTGTTATTTTTATTATCCAATATAACCCTCCTAATTCGTGTCATTTGTTTATATAACGCTGAATAACCTAGTATGTTAACGAGTTCTTGTAACTTAGTATATATATGATTTATTACTTGAGTTTACTGGCAATAAGCTTATATATATTAAGTTACTCACTCTCATCATTATCGTTGCTATAATTCAGTCGATGATGTGGTTTTGGATTCATCATCCTTATGGGATTCGGTATCCGTTAGAATATCTTCTTTAAACAAAGCATCAATGGTTTCTTTTGCTTTTTCTCTACTCCAAACCTCAAACCATTGTCCATCTACTTTCTTCCCTGAAGATGGTATAATTGCCATATTATCGCCACTTAATAATTGGGTGAGGTCTTGGTTGAACAGATAGTCCACATACTGGGCTACTACTAAGTAACCAAAATCTGTCTTCACTAAATCATAAGCTGTTGAAGCCAATTCTTTTATTTGATCGAAATCTCTTATTTTAAGAATTTTGTTGGTCATAGCGATTAAGAATTTTTGCTGTATCATAATACGCTGTTTATCTGGTGCGGGAACACTTTTCTTGAATTTACGATTTCTTACTAATTGTTCCGCTTTATCACCATCAAGTAACTGTAAGCCTTCTTTTAAATCGATATGGAGATCTTGATAATCATCATGGTACCACATTCTTTCGGGTACATAGAATTCCACGCCCCCAACTGTATCCACTAGATTCTTAAAACTATCAAGGTCAATAGCAGCCGTATAGTCAATTTTAAGTTCCGTAATCTCTTCTGCTATATCTTTAATAACCAGCAAAGCTTCCTCATTCCAACCTGCTAGGGAATATACTTCGGTTAGTTTACAATATTTTATCCTTAGTTTATTATCTTTTTTAATTTGGTCAAAACCATCTTCTCTAAAATCAATCATCAGGTCTCTTGGTAAGTTAATAATTTTCACTTCGTTTGTATCTGTATCAAGATGGGCTACCATAACAACGTCTGTCAGCCCTTTAGATTTATCAAAACCAATTAATAAGGCATTAGCCGAAGGTGGCTTCCCAATAACCTTATCATCATCTTCACCAGCTTTATCATCATCATTTGTTGAATTTCCTGTTTCATCCGCTATATCAGGTTTCTCTTCTTGCCCCTTATCTGGGGTATAAAAGTCACCCGCTAGTACGATACCAACAGTAATCAATAATACGGCCGTAACCGTAATGATTAACATTGGTAGAGAACTAGATTTTTTATTTTTGTTCATCTTACTACCTCCTATAATCAACTAATATCATACCATAAAATCATTACAAACCGTTAACATTTTTTTAATTTTATATTTCAATTCGACTACAATCACATACTATACCATCATTTACGAGTATTTTTATGGTTTTTAATACAATTCTAATGTAAAATTAAAGAATATGGAAAATTATGGAGTCGGTTTTTCAGTGTTTCGAAAAGAAGGCACTATTGCTTCCCATAAGACTTTCATGTATAGTAAACATAAACTTGGTTTTAGTTTCCCCAGTTTACATGAAATTATATAAGTTAGCTAATTATAAATTAAGGAAGATAAACACACAATAGTGGTAATGGGAGTGCCTTATAAAAGAACACTGACGGCTAGAAGTTTTTGTAAAATATAAGAGGTTAAGCTTTTCAGACCCCTAAACGTCCTGTTTAGAGGGTCTGTGCTTCGCCGTCCATGGCTACGCTTTACGCTTAACCTCTTATATTTTACTACGATATTGACGTTATTTTTCTTTTTTGAGATAGCCGCTTTTACCAATGCGAAGACGATATACAAAATAAAAGAAAGTGGTGATTATATGGGATTACTTATTGGTTCGCATGTTTCTATATCAAAGGGTCTAATTGGTGCTGCAAAAGAAGCCCATTCTTATGGTGCTAATACATTTATGATTTATACGGGAGCACCTCAAAATACAAAAAGAAGACCCATTGATGATTTAAAAATAGAAGAAGGTATTGCATATATGGCAGAGCATGATATTCGAGATATTGTGGTACACGCGCCCTATATTGTCAATATGTCATCTGTTAAAGAGGATATTTATGCATTGGCTCAAACGTTTCTTGCTGAAGAAATTCGAAGAACCGAAGCTATTGGGTCTCGTTATATTGTTCTTCATCCAGGCTCATTTACTTCAAAAGATCCTGATTGGGGTATTAAGCGTATTGCAGAAGGTCTTAATAACATTCTTACGAAAGATACCAAGCCTTTTATTTGTTTAGAAACAATGGCTGGAAAAGGCACTGAGATAGGACGATCCTTTGAAGAATTACAACAAATTATTGAATTAATCGAACTGAAAGATAAAATCGGCGTATGCTTTGATACATGTCATACCCATGATAGTGGTTATGATATTATCCATCATTTTGATGATGTCTTACAGTCATTTGATGATATTATTGGTCTTGACCGATTAAAAGTCTTCCATATTAATGGCTCCTTAAACATAGCTGGTGCCAGAAAGGACCGTCACGCTAATATTGGTGCTGATGCATCCAATAATCGTGGTCAAGATATGATAGGGTCAGAAGCACTAAGACATATTGTTCAACATCCTATCTGTCAAAATAAGCCACTTATTCTAGAGACACCTTGGTTAGATAAGAAAACAAACTTATATAAAGAGGAAATTGCCATGTTACGTGGAGAGGTCTAAGTATTATTATAATTTGAATTGTTATATGCCTATATATATAGAAAGGATTAATCAACCATGGATAAAAAAACGGTCTTAGTAACAGGTTCTTCACGAGGTATTGGCAAAGCGATTGCCATGAAATTTGCTAGAGAAGGTTACCAAACTGTTATTAATTGTGCTCACAGTTTTAATGAATTATTAAATACAGCTTCTGAGATACAAGCTCTAGGGGCCAGCTGTCTACCTATTATAGCCGATGTATCTAGTCCTGAAGCCATTAATCATATGTTTGAAGAGATCACTATGGTTTTTGGTCATGTTGATGTGGTTATTAACAACGCAGGCATCTCTTGTATGAAGTTATTCACAGATACTGATGAGGATGATTGGCATAAGGTGTTGACCACCAATCTGACTTCCGCCTATCGTATTTGTTCAAAAACTGTACCATCCATGGTAAGCAGGCAAGCTGGGTGCATTATTAATATTTCTTCTATCTGGGGTATTACAGGCGCTTCCTGTGAAGTTGCTTATTCCGCATCAAAAGGAGGCGTCAATGCTTTCACTAAGGCTTTAGCAAAAGAACTGGCACCTAGTCATATTCGTGTAAATGCTATTGCTTGTGGTTTCATTGATACCTCCATGAATGGATGCCTTACAGAAGATGACGTACGAGCCTTCGTAGAAGAAATACCCTCTAACCGTATTGGCAAAGCCGAAGAAGTAGCTAATCTATGTTACTACTTGGCATCAGATGCTTCTTCTTATCTTACAGGTCAAGTGATTACCCTTGACGGGGGCTTGTTGTGACACACAAGCCCCTTACCATCCTAACTGACTCTCTAACGGCTTTTGATCTAGTCTTTTAATGATTTGCCCATTCTGATCTAGCCACTGATTAACAACACTTAGATCATTGTTATTTTCTTTTAATAGCTGAATCAATTCATTTAGCTCTCCATGACGGATATAATAATTATTTAATATATTCTCTAGCATGGGTTCATTGAACTCCTTATGAACCAGTGTATGTGTATCCACTTTGCTCGTATAAACCCCCATGGTGTCGCGTAATTGTCGTAACTTGTACTGACTAATGTTTCCGTTAGGTGTCCATAGTGCTACTGCTATCCATTCTTTATTTTCAATGGACTTGGCTAACAACTGATCCAGATCTTTATAGCTAATGACTTCCACTTCAAAATTCAGCTGATATTTATCAAGCATAGCCTGTGTTTCATTATGTGTTACGTCACTTTCTTCACATACATATACTTTATTACCAAACTTTTCACCATAATTTTTTAACTCAGATACAAAAGCTATAAAGGTATAATCTGGTACAAAAATGCCATTAGACATATTCCTACAGTTGGTACCTAGATCTTTGACCAGTGTTCCAAGCTCCGCCTGCCTACCTGTATCTATTGTAGGTATCCAGCTACTTAATACCACATCTGTATTCCCTGATCCTAGACTATCCCACATCTGGTTCGTCTCTTCTACAATAACTGTTGAAGAATATCCTTTTCTTGTTATGAGCGCATTTAATAAAGCCGCCTTGGCATATGACGATGGATACCTGGTACATCCAATTCTAATGTCTACTGGGTCTTCTACGATCTGTTCCTTCTCTACTCTGGTACAAGATGTAAATACTACTACAACACATATTAGGGCTAATAGAAGTCTTCGCATATGCATCTCATTTCCTTTCTGTCTGTGATAAGCGGATCACACTTATAAGCTGTATACCATGATGTTTCCCTTCATTATTCATTATGACTGTTTCATTTAATATATATAGTATCTCTCAATAATAAATTGGTTATCATGGTTAGTTTTGGAAATAGACGTTATATGAGATTTTTTATCTTATAAGGTTTCTTAACTATGCTGATTCTCTCTGCGATGCATTGGAGAATATCCCATAACCTTCTTATACTGTTTGGAAAAAGTATACAAATCTGTATAGCCTAACTTCTGAGCAATTTTACCAATACTTAGGGATGTATCATCCATATAATAATTCGCTTGCTGAATAATACGGGTGATGAGGTATTGTTTTGGGGTTATACCATAGTGGTTTTTGAAGATACGGCTGAGATGTTTGGTTGATAGTCCTAGATGTTTGGCCATTTCTTCCACTTTTAGTTGGTGGTGTATATGATTATCCATATAAGCTTTGATAGCTATGCTTCGATTATCCCTTATTGTACCTTCCTTAATTCGGTGATAGAATTCCACCATAATTTGCGTGAGTATACCGTGGCAGATCTGAGCATTACCTAAGCGATCAGAGTGGTTATGATAGTCATATATACCACGAAATTTCTCAAGAAATGTAATGCCTTGATAATCTATAAAGGTCCTATAGTAAGGTTTGTCAAATACTTTTATCTGATTCATGGTCACGTTATCATAGAAACCAAAGCGTATAGGCATAATTCTCGGTAAGTCATGAGGGTCAGCCCCAGAGCTATGTAAACATCCATTACTCACAAAAATTAGCCTTCCTGCTTCTAGAGGTATCCGTTCTCCTTCCACATCATACCAGCCTTTACCTCCTTTTACATAGACGATATGCTGGTCCTCATTTCGACGATGATCAATCTGCCATTGGGCTGGTACAGTGATATCGTACGCTGTATGGATGCGCATATGGGTTTTATGGTTGAGGGTGTTGAGAATGGATTCTAGGGTAGTCTGCCCGTCAAATTGTTTTGAGTTACTCATATTGCCACATCCTTTCATCTATAGTATAGCGTATAGCTACTTAAACTATCATGTTTTTTATGACTTATGCCTTTGTCATCCTAAATGTAGAAAAGGGAAGTGATTTATGACTCTCAATCACTCCCCTCAATATGCTTAAGCTTTTTTCTTTCTTCTTCTTTTCTTTGTATTTGATTCTTCGCCGTACTCATAGTAGTGATAATAATAAGCGCCACTCTTAGATGTATCCGCTTTTGATAATACAACACCAAGAATGTTCGCATGTATTTTTTCCAGTAGTTTCTTCGCCAGTTTAGCCGATTCAATATTGGTTTCCCCTGAAGCTACAACAAGGATTACACCATCTACCTGACTTGATAATACCGCTGCATCTGTTACACTACATACAGGTGGTGCATCAAATAGAACCACATCATACTCTTCTCGAAACTTAGCAATGAGATCATGCATCATCCGTGACTCCAGTAGTTCTGTTGGGTCTGGTGGTATAGGTCCCGAAGTGATAATCTCAAGGTTTGGTAGCTCTTCAACTGTTTGGATAACATCCTTTACAGGTACTTTCTCTACAATGACATTAACAAGTCCCCTTGTATTTTCCATGCCAAAAGACTTATGAATTCTTGGTTTTCTAAGATCACATTCCACAAGTAATACACGTTGGCCTACTTGTGACATGGTAATGGCTAAATTGGCCATGGTAGTGGTCTTACCTTCTCCTGGATTGGAACTGGTCACGACGATGGCTTTGTTTTCTTTATCGATGTTAAGATAGTGGAGATTGGTTCTTAACATTCTGTATGATTCAGATACAGGGTTTTTGGGGTCTTTATATGTAATTAGATTATCATTCATGCCTATCGCTCCTCCCCTTTGAACTTCGGTATAACACCAATAACCGTTAATCCAAGATGCTTCTCTATGTCTTCTTCACACTTCACCGTATTATCGAAGAACTCAATAAGGAAGATAATGAATAGGGCAACCATGATACTGAGAACCCCAGCTATTGCAACATTCATCTTCTTGCTTGGCTTAACAGGTAATGTAGGTTCTAATGCTTCATCTATGACCTGTACATTCTTCACATCAATAATCGCCGATACTTTTTCTACTAATACTGTGGCAATCTCATTGGCTACATCTGTTGCTACCTTAGGATTAGTATGTTGCACATTGATGGTGAAGAGTCTTGAATCTTTTACGGTGCTGACGGATAGATTATTTCGGAAGGTACTAAGATCCATCTTAAGACCTAGATTCGTAATAACCTCTGTAGCAACTAATCGACTCTTAGCGATCTCTCTATAATCTGTAATTAATTTGCTATTTAACTGAATATCTCCAATGGAGATACTTCCTATATCCCCTTTTTCTTTACCGATAAATAATGATGTCTTGGCTTCATAGATGGGTTCCATATATTGAGTTGTAATAATGTATGCGGCTATTGTACTGATGATAAAACATAAGGCGATAATCCACCATCTCTTCAGTACAGCTGATATCAGTTCTCTTAGGTCTATTTCTTGATACTCATTTTCCATTACTAATCTCCTTCTGGTTCTAATCCACATCGTGTCTTATTCATATCCAAAGATACATCTCAATCTGTTCACTAAACCGTTCTTCTCTTGAACAATAGGCTCAACATATACAACGGCTTCATTCTTAATGACCTGTTCGCCATTCTCTATGAATATTCTCTTTGCATATGCTTCTCCATAAGCTTCTTTAACTGCATCATATGCAGATCTCAGCTTAGGTGAACGTCTTCTACTGGTATGGGCATCAGATGCCACAAAATGCACCATTTGATGTTTAAGGAGTACATGAGCAAATTTCTTAATCTCATCTCCATACAGTCCTCTAATAGAACCGCCATTGACTTGTAAAAGACACCCTCTTCTAATGAGATTTCTTAACAGGTTAAGATCTCTCTTTCTATGAAATGTTCGCTCTGGATGAGCAATGATTGGTTTATATCCTTTTAAGGTTACATTATAGATGGTTTTCTCTACAATGTTCTCATTTGTCCCTGGTGAAAACTCAATTAAGACATACTGACTATTATTCAGGGTGTGACAATCCCCTTCAACTAACTTACTCACTAACATAGCATCTGCGAATAACTCATTACCTAGATAAAGCTTAATAGGCACTTGCTCTTTTTCAATAAGGTCACAGACTTCCTTATACCTATTTATAAGTTCTTCCTTCACATAACGATTACTGCCTATGATATAGTGAGGGGTAGCTATGATACTTTTAATACCTTCCTCTACTGCTATATGTAACATCTTAATGGTTTCATCTCTACTGGATGAGCCGTCATCCACATGATACAATATATGGCTGTGGATATCAATCATACAATCTGCCTCCCTACTGAAGTCCATGGCAATGTCTCTTGTCCTATGGTAAGTCTATCTATTCATGTTCATAGCTTATTGAAACATATAGTTATACTTATCAAATAGGGCGTCTAACTTGCTCATTTCCTCTGGTGTAAGCACTACTTCTAGATATTCTTTTAAGTCGGCTCTCTCTTCTTCTGTTAATCCATCTTCTATATATCCTAATAGGATATCATCATCTATTTTATCCCCAATGGATAAACCTGCGTCTAGATCAGCATCCGCTATATCGTCTCGGTTCTCATTAATGGTCTCATCAACCCACTCATGACCTGTAAAATCATCTTCTGACTTCTTCACATCATTCGATGTTGATGGTTCCTCCGTAGACTCTGATTGATCGGTGCTCTCACGATCAGGTGCTTGTACTATTTCTTCACCACTGGGCTTGTTATCTTCATTCTCCTGTTTTACTTCTATAGGATCTGTCCCTTTGTGTGGCTTTGATTCTGCTGATTGTTCATCTTTTCCCTCTTTATCCCGAATTGTTTCTTGTGTATTTTCTATTGCTTCATCTCTTGTATTATCTGTTGTTGTTTTATCTGATTCGTTCTTTATTTCTGTCGTATCATCTTTTATTTCTGTTCCCGGATCTGGGTTGGATAGTGTTTCTGATACTTCTTTCTTAGATATATAATCACTATCTACATCATACCCTGCTTGATTCCTATTAGAAGCCCAGACATGATAGCCTACCATGATGATGGAAGTTACAAGTATGCCTGTTAGTATAATAGTAACCCATTTGTATTGTCGCATGTCTTCACCTCTGCATTCTATCATTAACAATACACCAGCCACCACAGGGATTATGCATCCGAGAGGTAGCTGGTATCTGTTTAATTACTTACTATATCGCCGTCTCTTAATATAAGAAGTATAGTTTGTAAATCATCATTGCTACTTCTGCTCTTGTTGCTTCAGTAGAAGGATCAAATACATTACCTGGTTTACCTTTGATAATGCCTTCTCTGTAAACAGTTGCAACAGCCTCTTTTGCCCAAGTTGCAATACTACTCATATCTTCGAATCTATCATCAATTAAGCTACTGTCTGCTTCACTCTTGATACCCATGTAGTTAAGAGCATTATTAATTATTTTAGCAGCTTCTTGTCTTGTAACTGTAGCCATAGGAGCAAATGTATCTCCTGAACCATCGATAATATCATATTGATATGCAGCAGCTATATCTTTTGCATACCACTTACTCATATCTACATCTGAGAATGGTAATACACCATCATTAGCTTCTAATTGAAGCATTCTAACGACTAATGCTACGAATTCAGCTCTTGTAATCTTAGCTGATGGCGCGAATACACCTTCACCTTTACCATTGATGATACCTTTTCCAGCTAATACTTCAATGGCTTGTTGTGCCCACTGAGCACCTTTGATATCGTCAAATGTATCTGTTGATACATTAACGAAATACTTACTGAAGTGCTTACGTGAAACCGTTACTTGTCCTGTTGCTGGATCATACTTACCTGCAACTTTTTCAATCTTACCTTCATCTGTTAATAAGTAGAAGGATACTTTCTCTGGATCTTGTCCGTCTTGTAATGTATATGGAACGGATACTACAATAGGTTGTCCAAACGTCGTTACTTGCTCACCAGAAACTGAAGCATTAAAATCAATGACGTTCTTAACACCTTTTGGTAATGATGCTTTTTGTGTTGCAGATAATTTACTTGTAGCTACTGTTTCAGCACCAAGTACAATTTTATCAGTTGTATCAAATGTCTCAACACCAACTGTGAAATTAGCTGTCTCAGTTTCAACTGTTACCATATCTACTACATCAAAAGCTTTATCTAAATCTGGTAACGCAACTTCTACGTTATCTTCTGAAGCTGGTACCTGTAATGTTAATGAAAGAGCTAACTGTCTGTTACCATCAATTTTATTATCTAGAAGAACCTTTTCCATGTCCTTCGCTGTATCTTTTACTTTCTTCACACGGTAAGCATAATCATAAGAAGATAAGTCTGCTGTTGCTTTTCCATTTTTTACAGTTACTTTATCCTTTGACACACTTGCAGTACCTGTTTTATCAAGGGCTAACTCTGCCAATACAACAGCTGCTTCTTCTAATACTAAACCTTGCTCATCGTCAACAACCACGTTGTTAATCTTAGCTATATCACCAATGAGTGCTTTTGCTTTTAATGTTACTGTAGATGAATTCGTAATGTATCCTAATGCATCCATTGTACCATCAAGAGTCTCTACTACTTGGTCAACTACTTCTGCAACAGCTTCTTCGTTGTCAAGAGCTTTGATTACTTTTTCTGTGCTCTCAAGGACTGCTGAGACAGATTTTAAAGCCGTAAATGCGGAGTTTTGACCTTCAACTTTGCCTAACTCATCAACTAATCCATCAACAACGTCTGCTACTTTGTCAGCAACTTCGTCGTCTGTTAAGTTACCGCTAGTTAAGTCGTTAGTGATTTTGTCTAATTCTGGGTCAGAAGTAGATGAACCTGTATCGTCACCACCAGGCGTTGGTACTGGCGTTGAACCTCCTGTATCAGAACCACTTCCGCCACCAGTTGAATATCTGTAGATAAAGCTATAATTGTCTAGTAAATATGTAATGGCAACTCTATTTTGGCCGCTGTTGTATTCATTAATTACAACGTTAAAAGCATCTGTGAATGTTCCAGGATTTTCAATCGTTTCTTTTTTTACTGCCTCAATAGTACCAATTAATTGAGTCATACCATCATTACTAATGTACATTTGGTTATTGGTCTGATTTAACTGAACAATCTTAATCTGTCCCATACCAATATTATTTAGATTTTTATATGTTTGTAAATCATCATATAAACCAGCAACTTTATATATACTATCAGCAATCTTGGGTTGATCTAATCCAGCATCACTCAGCTGTTTACCAAAATCTCTTGCATTAAGTGCTGCTTCAAAGTTACTATTCAGTGAACTGTTATCTAGGTGAGTTCTTAGATTAGCGATATCAGAACTCATATCACCATCCTGGCTTGCTACATAGTCAGCTAAATCAGCAATAACTACCGTAGCATTACTTATTTCAAAATAAGTATTAATACGTTCTTTTTGTCCATTCAGTAATTGGGCAAACATATCTGTAACCACTTGCTTCATACTTTCCTTAGCATCCGCTTTTAAGAAAGTTTCAACGGTAGTTACTAATCCTTCCTTTGCATCAGGACTCATAGCCTTAACTGCAGTAACAAATGCAGTAACTAAAGCTTGTTTTTCTTGAACAGTTGCTGCGTTCACATTAACTGGCATAACAAGCATGGTCAATGCAATTACTAATGCAAGAAATTTGTTAAAAAATTTCACATTTTTCATGTTTTATCTCTCCTCTTTCTTTTGTATTAACTATCTACTGGAAGATAACCTATCAAAAGTATATGTTTTTTTCCAGTAGCATAATTCATGTGTAATAGCTTTATCCCCTAGCAGCTGATACTTCTCTATGGGTAAGTCGCTGCATAAACTCTCCATTAACTACATTATTTTCTATCTTGTAGGTTGGTATCATCTCAGCTAATGTTTGTTTGATTATAGCTCGATTGCTACCTGATAATACTTCTCTTAACCCATCCAAACCTTGTAATAAACTATCATAGTCGATATCAGATGGCTTCCCAATGAAGATCTTATGATGAGTCGTTGACGACATACCTTCTTCAGCCATAAGCAACTCCTCATATAATTTTTCACCAGGTCTTAATCCTGTAACCTCTATAGGAATGTCTATGTAAGGTTTTAATCCTGATAGCTTAATGAGATCTTTTGCAAGATCCATGATCTTAACAGGCTCTCCCATATCAAGGATAAAGATTTCACCTCCCTTAGCCATGGCTCCAGCTTGCATGACAAGCTTAGCCGCCTCTGGAATGGTCATAAAATATCTTATAATATCCTCATGGGTAACTGTAATCGGACCACCTTCAGCTATCTGACGTTTGAAGAGTGGGATCACACTACCGTTACTACCTAGAACATTACCAAAGCGGACTGCGACATATTCTGTCTTAGAACGCTTATTGATGGATTGAATAATAAGCTCACATGTTCTCTTAGTAGCTCCCATGACATTGGTTGGGTTAACAGCTTTATCCGTTGATATCAGTACGAATTTTTTTGCATTGTATATATCGGCAACTTGGGCAACATTAAGCGTCCCAAAGACGTTATTTTTTATAGCTTCAGATGGATTATCTTCCATAAGCGGTACGTGCTTGTGCGCGGCTGCGTGGAAGACTACATCCGGTTTATTCTCTCGGAATATCTTGTCCAAACGCTGCTTATCACGTACGGACGCAATGATTACCTTTAAGTATATCTTGTCTTTGTGATAAATTTTTGTCGTTTCACCAGGGCTAATCATCTCAACATCATAGGTTCTACACAATTCATTTTGTAGATCATAGGCATTATTCTCGTAGATATCTAGTATAATGAGTTCTCTAGGTGAAAAACTAGCAATTTGTCGGCATAGTTCAGAACCAATCGATCCTCCTCCACCTGTTACGAGGACTTTTTTATTTTTTAGGTAGCTACTGATGCCGTCCATGTTTAGTTTAACTTCTTCTCTACCGAGTAAGTCTTCTATTTGGACATCTCTGATATCGCTTAGCTTTATTTTTTTACTCATCATGGAGTACATATTGGGTAGTATTCTTAGTTTGCATTTGGTACGTTTGCATTCTTCTATGATGGCTTTTACATCTTCTTTGTTGGCAGAAGGTATGGCTATGATAATTTCATGTATGTTCTTTTTGAAAGCTACACTAGCAATGTCTAGCCTCTGCCCTAGAACTGGTACATTATTGATGACTTGTCCTTGTCTTTTTATATTATCATCTATAATAGCCACTGGTTTACCTGTTATATTACGGTTGTTTTTTAATTCTTTTATAATCATGGCACCAGCATCACCTGCGCCAATCACCATAATCCTTTTAATCTCATTATTATTTGATAATATATCACTGTGTTTTACACGCCTCATGATACGATAAGTGAATCGTACACCACCTATAAACATTAGTTCAAGTATTGGTACTAATATGTATATGGATCTTGGAAGGTGTTGTTGTTGAAAATACATATAGGTTAGTACGGATGCATTTCCTACTATGATACCACTCATTACTTGTATCATTTCTTCTATACTTGCATATTTCCATAGGCTTTGATAAAGTTTAAATATATAAAAGACTACTATTTTTATGCATGTTATCATGATAATGTTTTCTAAGTATATATTAATATACTTTGGATCAATATTCCAGTCAAATCTGAAATAAAATGATAAAAAGTATGCTAGATGGATTAAACAAATATCTAGCAACATGAATGTCGTGATTTTAATTTTTTTTCATATAAACATCCCCAAATAATAATATTTAAATCATACTATTTTTCTATTTCTAAACATAGTGTTTTAACTCATATAAGACTCTTCCAAATAATCTATAATTTTATGATACTCTTTGCTTAATCCCTACAATATAAATCCCTAGTATATACTTTATCTTCAACATCCATAATTTCATCTGTACATCTATTAGCCACAATAATATCACTAATTTTTTTAAACTCCTTTAGATCATTAATAATTCTAGAATTATAGAAAGTATTCCCTTTCAATGCTGGTTCATATACAACAACACTAATTCCTTTGGCCTTAATTCGCTTCATAACTCCTTGAATAGATGATTGTCTGAAATTATCAGAATCAGTTTTCATTGTTAAACGATAAATACCTACTGTTTTTGGATGTTCTTTAATAATCATATCTGCTATATGATCTTTTCTTGTTCTATTAGCATCTACAATTGCAGCCATAATATTTTGTGGTACATCTGAATAATTAGCTAATAATTGTTTTGTGTCTTTAGGTAAACAGTATCCACCATAACCAAAAGAGGGGTTATTATAATAGTCTCCTATTCTAGAATCTAAACATACTCCTTCCACAATTTGCTTAGTGTTTAACCCCCTTACTTCTGCATAAGTATCAAGTTCATTAAAATATGCTACCCTCATTGCAAGATATGTATTTGCAAATAATTTAATTGCTTCTGCTTCTGTTGAATTAGTAAATAATACTGATATATCCTTTTTCAAAGCACCTTGTACAAGTAAATTAGCAAATCTCTTAGCTCTTTCAGATTGTTCACCGACAACAATCCTTGAAGGATATAAGTTATCATATAAAGCTTTTCCTTCTCTTAGAAATTCTGGCGAGAAGATGATATTATCAGTTTCAAACATAGACCTTGCTTTTTGAGTATATCCTACTGGAACGGTAGATTTAATAATCATTACTGCATCTGTATTTATTGCTAATACATTAGCAATTACAGCTTCAACTGATCTTGTATTAAAGTAATTTTTATCTGGGTCATAATTTGTCGGTGTAGAAATAATGACATACTGTGCTTCACTGAATGCTTCAAAATTATCTATTGTTGCCTTGAGGTTTAATTCTTTTGTTACAAGATACTCTTCTATTTCCGCATCAACAATTGGCGATTTCTTGTTGTTAATCATGTCGACTTTCTCTTGCAGTATATCTAAAGCGATTACTTCATTATTTTGAGCCAATAGAACAGCATTAGATAAACCTACATAGCCTGTCCCAGCTATTGTTATTTTCATCTTGAGTCTCCCCCTTACCTATCATCATATCATCTAAAGCTTAAACCCATAACACCGCTTCGTAATTCTTCTCTTAGCTAAATAAATAATATATCTAATCAACAAACAAATTTTTATTTTATTACTTTTTTTTATTGAATTAGCAACGCTAAAATTTTTATCCAAAATTGCACGCCTAAAAATATCTAAATATTTAGCTTGGTATATCTTATCGACTTCACTTTTAGGTAGTTTATTGATTCTTCCATTAAATTTTTGAAAAAAGTGATTTATGTAATTATATAAATCTTGATAATCAACTTTAAGTTGTTCCTTATGAACATTAATTTTTAATAAGCATTTATTTATACCTAATATTTTGCCTTGTTCTGCTACTCTAATTGTGAATTCTAAGTCTTGCATCCTACTAAAAGATTCATCAAACCCATTAATTGTTTTTGCAATATCAGTCTTAACAAATATATTGGACCCTGCATTAATATATAATTCATTTTTAAAAAATTCTAAATATAAATTTCCAGATTTGCAATCTGTTGATGAATCTAATAAAATGCCATCAGAATAGCGAGAAAACAACGTAAAGCAGGCAATCCAATCATCATTCAATGTTTCCAAACAATTTACTTGTTCCAAAATTTTATCTTTTTCAAATTCATCATCATCGTCTAAAAAAGCAACATATTTTCCTTTAGCATTATTAATACCCGTATTTCTTGCAGCAGAACCATTCTTATTAGTTTTATGCTTTATATAATTTATTCTATTGTCATTAAATTTTTCCATTAGGTATTCTGTCTCTTTCCTATATATATCCCCTTCATTATTATCATCAACTACAAGAAGCTCAATATACTCATAAGATTGATCTAAAACACTTTGTATTGCTCTACTTAAGTATATTGGTCTTTTATAAGTTGGTATAATAACTGAAACTAATATTTTATTCATGCATATTCTCCAATCATCTAGTTCATTCAAATATTTCATCTATCATCAATTCATTTTCACTATTGTAATCTTTAAATAATTTAGTATTAGCTTTTAGTTTTTCATAATATGCCTTATCACGAATAAGGTTCTTTATTGTTATACTAATTTCATTAAGATTCGTAACTATAATTCCATTCTTATCATTTAATACTTCTACAATTGCTGGATAATATAGCGCAACAACAGGAGTATTTAAGATCAAGCTTTCTGCAATACTCATACCAAACGTCTCAGATTTTGAACCTGAGACCAATAGATTGGAATGCTTTATAATCGGATAAGGATTTGCTACGAATCCGTGAAACATAATCACATCTTCTAAGTTGTTTTTTTGCGTAAATTCATAGCATAATTTAAAAAGAGGTCCTTCTCCAATAAAATGCCATTTGAATTTACTTCCTGAATCAAACAAGTATTTTGCAATCTCACATAACTCCATTACGGATTTATTAGAATCCATTCTACATAAAGTAACAATATTAAAATTATCTTTTTCTAATTGAGTGTTATAAGCTTTGGACATATTTAGTATCTCTTGAATAGGTAACGTATTATAAATAACTCTTGATTTATTTTTTTCTAATTTCACGATACTATCAAATTTTTCCTTCATTGAGTTTGATACATTAATGACATAATCCATACTTTTATATTCATTATTATTATAGTCTGTATTTAGCTTAGCTATCTCATAATCGGAGTGTATCCAAGCTATTTTTTTACTAGCAATTATATTTTCTAAAATATATTTATTATATCCGAAGTACAAAGAGTCTTTTGCAATATTATGAAGATATGATACGGCATAGTCATATCCCTCTATTTTTTTACAATATTTAAAAATCACACTAAATACCTTTTGGCTTCCAAAAACTTTGGCTATAAGAGCTAACCCATTTCTAACAATAAAACATATTATATTTGCTTTTGATTCTTTAGAAGTTTTCCCTACACAATTAAGAATAAAGTTACTCTTAATGACTCTAATGCTATCATCTAAATAATTTAAATATTCTCCACTTTGAGAGTATAAAAATAGTGAAACTTCAAATTTATGCTTATCCAAATTGTTTAATTGATTTATTAGTGCACGTTGGGCTCCACCAATCCTTAAAGACTGTGCAATAAATATAATTTTCTTCATTTATTTCTTCACCCCATCAATTTCATAAAGAACCCTACCTACAAAGAACATAACAAATATCACTGTAAAATTCATAACTGGATTGACAAATCCAAGTAATATAAATATAAGTATAATCAAGTTTTGTCTACTGTTTTTTTTATAAATGTCTTTTATACTATAAAATAAGAATTTTATAAATAAAATAAATCCTATGATTCCATATCTTGCTAAAGCATCAAACCATTCACTATGTTGACCTATAATGCCTACTTCAGTTTTACTATTATATCCTGTATATACACCATTTCCTATAATCGGATTCTCTACAAAAGAATGTATAGATATTAGAGCTCTATCCAATCGACCATCTAAATTTTCATAAGAATATGCTTGATTGCCAACTAAAAAATTACCTATTTCAACCATTTTATTATTTAAAATAAAATTATTTTCACTACCGATTGAGATCATTGATTCTCCAATATGATGATGCGCATTTACTAAAATTAAAAATAAAATTAATATTATAATAAATAATGTAGACATAATCATTTTAATTTTATTATGATTGAAAATACTAAACATAAATCCTACTAGTGTAATAACTATAGCTATAAAATAACCTGAGTTTAATATTGTTATTGAATAAAATATCATAAAAAGAATTTTAAGTAAATTATTATATCTACATGTAGGATTATAATTTAAAAGCAAAATTACAACTAGCACTAATCCATACACTAAACTAAATCCACCACCGATATTTAGGCCATAATAAAAGTTAGTTATATGGTCTGAACTACTTGCCAATTGTCTTGCAATTGTTGGATATTTATAAATCATAATATTTGTAGCGATAGAATAATATAAAAGAATAAAGAATGAAAATGCTATCAATGTTCTATTTAGCCGATTATCACCATAAACCAAAAAATAATCACTGATTAGTATAGGCGATACAATAATTACAACGCTGAAAATATACTTCATTGTGCTTAGGTAATCACCAGATAATGAACCTGTCAAAAAAATATAAACTAAAAAAAGTCCTAAGAATATGAACTTTCTTCTTTTAAACGATTTAATTAGAGATGAAAAAGATGTAAATATAGCAACACATATCCAAATCGCGAATATTATTAAATTGTAATAATTTTGATTATCAACCAATCGTTTTCCCAATACTTGATAAAAGAATATTACTGTGCTTATCATTAATAGAAGTAAAATCACAGGGTATTTCCTCATTCTACATAAATTCATTTCTAATAGCCTCCCTAAAGTTCTTTTGTTCTATTAGAAAAATTGCTCTTTATAGTTAAAAAAAATAGCACAGCATTCTTCTTTAAATCTCTAGAATAAATATTAAATTTTGCTTTGATGAATTTTGTATTTGTAAATTTTCCTCTAATGCTGAATAACACAGCTTTTTCATAAAATTTCACACTAAGCGCTTTTTTACAGATCGCCAAATCATTTTCATTCATAATATTTAAGCAAAACTCATAATATTTTTCAAATGTTTGTAAAACAGCATCCAAATCACTTTTTAAATTTAGTACCATATCTGGATTCAAAAATAATTCTTGAATTTCTTCATTATCTAATTTCATTCCTATTAATTCATTGTTTGCGCGTTTTAACGTTTTTATATAATCAGAAACTAATCGCTTCTTTTTATCATCATTTCCTTTTAAACAAGATAAACTTGACTCATGAATTCTGTAATACAATAAAGGTGCAGGTAAATTATAAAATTTGTAGCCTTTATTTACTAAATCTATCCAAAGATTATAATCTTCTACTTTGGATGTTAAACTATAAACAAATTCATTTATAATTCTTCTTTTGAACATAATAGTTGGATGAGCCATGCAACACCCAAACATCAAATTTATTCTAATTTCATCAGAAGTGATGGGATATATTGAAACACGTTCTCTAATACCGAATGTTTTTACAAAGGATCCGCATATATCGATATCATTGTTATCTTCTAAAAATTTCACTTGTTGTTCAATTCTATTAGCGAAACAAATATCATCAGAATCCATTCTTGCAATATAATCACCTTGGGCCTCTGCAATACCTCTATTTAAAGTCCAAGCTATACCCATATTTTTTTTATTATTTATTTTAATTATCCTTGGATCTGAAATTCGGTCTATTATAATTTTAGTATTATCAGTAGACATATCGTTAATTAATATTATTTCTATATTTCTATAAGATTGGTTTACTAAACTGTTTAATGTATCTTTAATATAAGATTCAGATTATAGGTCGGTAGAATAATACTTACTAATTTACTTTCCATGTTTTCCTCCCTTTAATTTATATATAAAAATTTTAAATTCTTTTTGATTT
>JMSU01000051.1_pt1 | contig 76697 bp, 62 predicted proteins | sample 179011 | NCBI WGS metagenome assembly JMSU01 (sample SAMN02769580, study PRJNA246767) | bioreactor metagenome | isolation source: Culture-1 Bioreactor ArsB derived from microbial biomass from the upper 2 cm... | place: Germany: Bremen | collected day 87 after inoculation
CTTCTGTGCTACATACTTTTAATTAAGGAACGGCTTAAATATTAGTTCGTGTTCTGTTTGCAAAATGTCCAGTGTTTTAGGGACTTTTGTAAATAGATTACATGAAGTTATATTTCAACGTTTCCTAAACCCCTATATCTGTATATGTTGAATTAGACATGTTAGTGGCTTTACACTAATTCAACTTATTTACCATTGTACTTTATCATATTACCCGAGTCAATACGAGAACGGCTTAAATATTGGTTTATATGCTACATCTTCTATAAGGAGTATTCATATTATCATGTTTATATGAATACACTTAATTGAACAAGCAAAAAAGTAGGTGTTATAATGAGTTATACTACTGAAGGTCAACCTCAAGGTATGCCCACTAAGATTACTAATTTTATTCGTGAATCTCTTATATCAGAGATTGTAGCCATTAATCAATATAATTACCATATTAATAATACACCATGCCCCCAATTGGTGAAATTGTGGATGCATATTCGTGATGAGGAAATGCGTCATTTCTCCATGTTTTCAGAGTTGCTTCGGAAATATGATCCAACTCAATTAAAGCTTTATGAAGAGACTAAGGGACATGTTAACATTGATTTTACTAATTGCTATTCCTTAAAATCAGTTAATAAACTAAATATCCCTGGTGCTATACGAAGCGATATGAAAGGTGAACTAGAAGCGATTATCCTCTATGAAGATATTATGAAGCATGGTAAATATCGTGATGTTTATGAGGTGTATACAGAAATTATCAATGAAGAAAAAGAACATTTTGAAGAGTTGTCTTTTGCTGTTATGGAATATGATACAGATTTTGGTATTCGACCTGGTTGTAAAGGTGTCTAACATGCATAAAGGGCTGTATCATTAGCATTTTTGTTATGATAAAAATGCTAATGATACAGCCCTATTTGTGGTTATACGATTGTTTCTTCTGGCATAATGAATAAACAAATCAGATATGCCCACACACCTGCAAATCCAAACAATATACCAATAGCAAATATAACACGAATAATTGTAGAATCAACATCTAAGTACTCTGCTATACCGCCACATACACCATTAATCTTTCTGTCTGTTCTGGATTTATAGAGTTTTTTCATGATCCATCACCTACCCAATTATTTTTAATGCTTTTTGCATTTCATAAATATAAGTTGAATACTTAGGAAACGTTGAAATATAAATTCATATAATCTATTTACAAAAGTACCTAAAACACTGGACATTTTGCAAACAGAACACGAACTATTATTTAAGTCGTTCCTTATGTGATTTAATGGTCTACTTAATTATATCACGAAGTTTGCGAATATCACCATCCAATATTTTGTATTTAGATGGAACATCTTCTGCATTACTCTGGGATAAATTAGTGTGAATATACATAGAATCAATCCCCATATCATTAGCGCCTTTTAAGTCTATGGCATCGTTGCCAATGAAAATAGTTTCCTCTGGTACAATATTGTACTTTTCAAAGAAGTACTCGTAGAATTTGGTATCTGGCTTACGAATACCCACATCTGATGATATGCAGACGCCATCAAAAAGTTTTTTGATACCTAGGTATTTCATCTCTGAATTAGCAAAGGCTTTTTGTGCATTGGATAATACATAGATTTTCTTATCTTGGTTTTTTAGTTGTTCTACTACATCAAGAACACCATCATAGAGTTTGATATAGTCTGTGGATAATAAACGAAACGTCTTAGCAGCAAACTTTGCTTTTTTCTTAGGTTTAACGCCCTTGTCCTTGTAAAGTTTGAAAAATACATCCTCAATTTGATAATCTGGACATTCATATTGATCATTTTTCTTAATAAGTTTTTTTACAATCTTATCAAAACACTCTCTTAATTCCTCATTATCATAGTGAGCGCTATTGTACCCCAAATAAATAGCTAATTTTTCCCAAATCTCATTTTTTTCTTCATTGGTTTTAATATCAATTAATGTACCATACAGGTTAAATACATAATTCTTATACATCAACAAGCCCTCCATTATAAAGCCAGCGTATAATCGCTATTATTGTATTATTCTCATAGCTAGTTCCGTGTAAGAACCCCTAACCTATATTGTATCTCCTTTTGGTTGTAATTGCAATTACGTTTTTTCTAATTGAATTAATTTGATGTTTTTTCGCTCCTGCCGTTTCTTTACCCACCTGTTAATAAATATCTTCACAATACCACCCATTGGTATCGATAAAACCATACCAACAAGACCAAAGAACTTGGTAAATACAAACATGGCAAGTAAGATAAACACAGGGTGCATACCCACGCTTTTCCCTTGAATTCTAGGGCTTACTATAATGTAATAGATCTGTTGAATAACAACAATATAAAGACCTACAAATACGGCTTGTTGCCAAGTTCCTGACACTAAGGCAATGATAACAGCGGGTATAATACCAACCCATGTACCAAGATATGGAATAATATTGGTATAACCTGCAAATGTACCCACAATAAAAGCATATTTAAAACCTATAATCACTAAGGATATGACTGTTACTAAACTCAATATGGTTAAGTCAATGATTTTACCACGAATAAAACTTAGGAAAACCACATTGATTTCTCCAGCTACTTCTTTTAGGCTATTTTTCTTCTTGTTATTAAATAGAAGTCTTAAAGCATTCTCTACCAATCCATTGAAATATTCGCGATTCATAATAAAGTTAAATGCAAATACAAATCCAAAAGATATATCAATAATATAACGACCAATAGTGGTAATACGATTGGTTAAGCTGCCAAGTATAGTCTGAATCCCAGTAACCAAATCACCCGATAAGTTTTTGATAGCTTGGGATAGATTAGCTGTAAATCCCATCATCTCGAGCTTCTCTTCTAATCCTTCTAATTCCTTTGAATAATCAGCAAATCTAGTGGTGATTTCTTCAATAAATACCGTGAATTCAAATTTCTCAAAACTTCCGTTAATCATAACAAATATACTATTAAACAATAAGACCAAGATGGCGATAATAAATGCAAGGGTTAATATAAGACTTAATCCTCTAATAATGGCTCTTCTTTGTTTTGGATGGTTTCTGCTCCATCTTTTACCGATACGTATTTTACCTATAATGCGTTCAAAATAACGAACTAGGGGGTTAAGTAGATACGCAATAACTAACCCCCATAAAAAGGGTGATAATGTCTTAACGATAATAGAAAAAGTAGAGGAGAGCCCCTTATAAACATCCGACATATCTGTTATAACAAGATATATAACATATATAATGACAAAGCCTAGGGTTATATATTTTATCTTTTTCATATACCCATAATCCAGTTTAATCTTCATAGGGTGCTATAATCCTTTCTCTATATCCAGATTTTAGTTCTCTATATGTATTCGTCACTATCTGAATACCATTTTTTTCTAGTATCTCATATTCAGTTAGCTTCCACAAGGGGGTTTTTAAGAATTTGTATCAAATTTATACCCTGCCCTAACAACCGTTCTTATAAACTTTGATTTATCATTTAATTTTTTTCTTATTTTTTTAATATGGGTATCCACAACCCGATAATCCCCAAAGTAATCATATCCCCATATGGTATTTAATATTTTCTCTCTCGTTAATACACGTCCTTCATTTTCAACGAGATATAAAAGCAGCTCATATTCTTTTGGAGCAAAATCAACTTTTATATTGTCCACCATTACAGAATATGCATCTCGGTCAATGGTAATTCCAGATTTTTGAATAATGTTTTTTAATTTATCATCGCTGTTGGCAAGTCTTACTAAGAGTCGATTACTTCTAGCTAATAGCACTTGTATATTTATAGGCTTAATGACATACTCATCTACCCCTAATTCGAACCCTAATAATTGATCCTCGTCATCATCTCTTGATGTGAGCATGATAATGGCAACATCCGACTTGGACCGAATCCTTCTACATACTGACCATCCATCTAATTTGGGCATAACAATATCCAGTAATACAAGATCGATATGGTTTTCATCAAATATTTCTAATGCTTCAAGCCCATCTGCTGCTTCAAGGACATGATACCCATTATCTCTAAATGCAACCGCTATCAATTCTCTCATAATCGCTTCATCTTCTATGATTAAAACCGTATTTTCCATAACTACCCCTTCTTTACTTTTGGTATGAATATTATACGTTGTCTAAGACATGCACATTCTTTATCATATACTTAATAGTATATCATATTCATGTGGAGTTAACCATTTGTTAACCCTCTAATGATACGATATAACTATTCTAGTGACCTTTTCTTCCCAAAACAACCTAAAGGTTTAAGTCGTTTATTACATATACTAAATATATAACACATTCTATTATATTTCAACTTTTTTAAACTTAAATTGCATATATGTTCTCACATAAAAATACGATATTCCATAAACTCGGTTTAAAAGACTATTATGTTCTATATATTTTACGATTAATTTACTTTTCAATGTACATTTATAATCATATGTTGCTAGAGTTGTTTTCTAAAAATTGGTATTTGTTCATTTATCTTTCGACAATATAAGACTTTATAATACTGATGACAAATAAAATAACACATTATCATTCCCTAGATGATTATTGCTACCATATAATGGCAATAATATTTTCATTAAGACTAATGGTATAACAAGTATATCTATATAAAAATTAAGAAGGTGGAACCATGTGTAAAAAAATACTTTGTCTATTATTGTGCATACCCATTATACTAACAACAGGTTGTTGGGATTCGAAGGATATTAATGAGAAAAGTATAGCAATTGCAATTGGTGTGGACTATGTTGATAATCTTCTAGAATTTTCTGGTGAAATTGTTAAGCTTACTTCAACAAAAGAAGGGGATGGAAAATCCGAAGCATCTGGTGTATATAGTCTTAATGGATCTGGCAAAACATTTGAAGAAGCTAGATTTAATTATAATTCAAGTATTCCTTTTGATTCATTTCTTGGAGCAACTAGAGTTGTTATACTTGGAGAAAATTATGCAAAACAAGGTATAGAAGCTTATTTAAATAGAATTGATAGTTTATATGATTATCGAAAAACGTTACTGCCCGCTATAAGTCGAGAACCAGTAAAAGAACTTTTTAATACCAAAACAGATAAAGACATTTCAGTAGGATTTTTAGTAGATAATATACTTAACCACTTACGTGAAGATGGACAAGCTATATGTCCAAATATAGGTGATTTACTTTCTGATATTGCTTTTAATTCTATAGGTTATGTTATACCCTATGTTGGTAAAGAATTCGATGAAATAAAGTACTTAGGATTAGGTGTTTTTAAAGACTCTATCCTCATTGATATCATCAATATTAAAGATACGAAACCATTGATATATGTGTTAGCAAATAATCCTAAAATAATAGAGCTTATCTCCGATTCTATGGATGATGAAAACAACTATTCTTTTAGAGTAACCATTAATAAACGCAACATTGTAACAGCTTATGAAAATGATACTGTTGTTATTAATATTAATATAGATTTAGATGCTGAGTTACGCTACCAATATTATATTAACCAAATAACACAGGACATGATTAAAAATTTTGAAGAAGAGCTATCATTAAAAATATCAAATGACATCTTTGATATGGTAAAAAAAGCCCAAAAAGAATTTAGATGTGATATCTTTAAATTTGGTAAAAAATTCAAATCCCAGCATTATAAGTTGTCTAAAGAAATGGATTGGGAAGATGCATTCTTAACAGCTAAAATAAACGTAAATGTTAAAACAAAAATAATTAATAAAAACTTAAAAAGCGCTAATAAAAAGGAGTGACATAGTTGAACGAGACACTTACTAATAGACAAATCGCTTTTATCCTTTTTGGAGCAACAGTAGGATATGGTGTCATTTCACTTCCTAAGAATCTTGGCGAAAAAGCTGGAACTGGAGGTTGGATAGTCATACTTATTGCCACTTCCATCATTATTGTCTTTGGATATATATTTACCTATTTAGGCCATACCTTCCGTAATAAAACAATAGTTGAGTATATGCCACTTATTACCGGAAATTTCATATCTCACTTGTTATTAATCATTATCATTATATATGAAATTGTGGCATACTCTCTGGTAACTAGATTGACCAGCGAAACAATAAAACTTACCACGTTACTTAATACGCCTGTATGGGCTTTAGCTGTATTTATACTAATGGTTGCATTTTTTAGTTTAACAAAAAGTATAAGGACCTTAGCAAGAGTTTCTGAAATATTTGGTATGATGATTATTATATCTGGAATAGCCATCTTTATTGCTGTTTTTACTCAAGGGGATTTAACAAATATTAAGCCTATTTTTGAATTTAGCGATATAGACTATATAGGCGCTTTATCGACCATTGCTTTTTCCTTAGTCGGAATTGATATATTGGCAGTTATACCCATGAATACTAAAAACAAAAAGCTTTTTAAATATATACTCTTTATTCTCTTAGTTATCGCTTTAATGTATATATTAATTTTTGAAAGTTGTCTATCTGTTATGGGGATTGATAGCATTGTTCATTATGATGAAGCTTTATTTGCTACAATTAGAAGAATTGAAATTCAGGCGTTACAGTTCTTAAAAAGATTGGATGGAATTTTTATAATAGCTTGGCTATTTGCTATATATCTTACTATTCTACTAGAAGCTTATGTGGCTATTTACCTTATTTCCAAATTAGTTAAAGGTCACAAAAAAAATATTATTTTACTAATCGTTTTCTTTTTATCGTTAATTATATGCCTTACCCCTCCTAATATTAAAATGACTAAGGCAATGCTACAATATGTTGGTTACTTAGGTGTATTTATCAATGTAATCATTCCACTTTTCTTATTTATACTGGTACTAATTAAAAAGCATAAAAAAAGCTTACATTCATAACAGATATAAACTAAATTAATATGATTAAAAAGGATGTCATTAACCATGAGTATCAATATCTTTAGTAACCAATTAAATCCCAAAAACTTAAAAGAACTTGGCATCATATCTAGAAACCTTATAGTGAATAATACATCAGTTATTATTCTTTATATTCAACAACTTACTGATAGGGCAAGTCTTACAGAAAACATTATTAAACCTCTACTATCAGATCGTAGTAAAACTACGACCATTGATAGGATTATGACCTCTGTTATTTATATTGACAATGTCTTCACGGATGATGATGAAAATAAAATAATAGATTATATTTTAAAGGGTAATTCCATTATCATTATTCCGACTGAAAAAAAATATATCATCGCAAACACCTTGAAGATTGAAAAACGACAAGTTCAGGAGCCTACTATAGAAAGTACTATAAAAGGTGCAAGAGATGCTTTTACCGAAAATTATGATGATAACCTATCTTTAATCAGATACCGCTTAAAAGATCCTCAACTACGAATTGATGAATTTACCCTTGGAAAAAGAACATTAACAGCGGTTGCTATTATCTATATTAAAGACATAGCAAACAAAAATTTAGTAAATACTGTAAAAACCAAAATATCTAAAATAAATATTGATGGTATATTGCAATCAGGACATATTCAAAAATTCATTTTAAATAATGCTTTTAATTTTTTCCCCCAAACTGGCATTGTTGAGCGTTCTGATATTGCAAGTGCAAATATACTTGACGGTAAGATAATCATTCTTGTTGAAGGTAGTAATTTAGCATTAGTTCTTCCCAAAACGTTTATAGAATTTGTTGATGCGGGTGATGACCATCATGATAATATTTACAACAGTATATTTTCAAAATTCATTCGTATATTATGTATTTGTATCTCCTTATTTTTAACTGCATTATATGTTGCCGTAGTAAGCTTTCATCCGGATATACTACCCGCTCAATACATTATAAGTTTAGCTACTTCAAGAGCATCGGTTCCTTTTAATGCTTTCTTAGAAGCATTTTTAATGGAATTAGTTGCGGAAATTCTTAGAGAGGCTAGTATACGACTTCCCAAACAAATAGGTCCAGCTATAGGTATAGTAGGAACAATAGTCATAGGCCAGGCGTCAGTTGCTGCTGGTCTAATTAGTCCATTATTAGTTATTATTGTTTCCTTATCCATAATGGCTTCATTTGCAACTGCTGATTATACCATTACCAATACAATTAGAGTTCTAAAGTTTATGGTGATTATCATTACAAGTATATTTGGATTATATGGTTTTACCATGGGGATTATTCTAATAACGGTTAATCTCTGTTCTATCGATACCTTTGGTGTATCCTATGTTTCACCTCTATCTCCATTAAACTTTAAAGATTTGAAAAATTTATTTTTAAGTGATATTAACTCATCTAAAAAAAGACCATCATACTTAAATACAAAAGACAATACTCGCCAATAAAAAATATGAGGTTTCATTTTTCAAAAACGGTGGTGAACTATTTGAATAAAACCCTTACAAATAAACAAATAGCTTTTATGGTTTTCTCCAGTATTGTAGGGTATGAAATCATATCTCTACCCCAAATTTTTGCCACCTTTTCTGGTACTAGTGGTTGGTTATTGATCATTATTGGAGATATAGTCATACTTTTTTATGCCTATATATTTATTTATCTAGCAAAAACCTTTACGCATAAAACAATCTTTGAATATGGGCAGATTCTTGTTGGAAAGTCTATGACATTGTTTATTATACTTATGATAATGATCTACTCAATAGGCTCAGTATCCATTCTAACAAGATTATCCAGTGAGACGATCAAACTTTCCTTATTAATCAACACACCAACATGGGCTTTATCGGCTCTTATGCTTTTAGCTAGTTTTTACACCTTAAGCAACGGTATTAGAGCTATAGGAAGAATATTTGAGATTTTTAGTATAATCATTATTATTTCTGCACTAGCCATTAATTTTGGTATTTTTTCGCAAGGTGACTTTACTAATCTAAAACCTATTATTGTATTGGATGAATTAGATATTTCCTTTAAATCCTTTAATCATATTTTATTTCCTTTTTTAGGAATAGAAATATTAGCAGTCCTTCCAATGAATATCAAAAAACAAAATAAAAATATTTTAAGATATATAGCATTGATAGTCATTTTTATTGGTATCTTATATATTTTAGTTATAGAAGCCTGTATATCCGTTATGGGCGTTGAAAGTATTGTACATTATGAGGCGTCTTTATTTGCTACGGTTAGAAGAATCGAACTTGATGCTTTACAATTTTTAAAAAGATTGGATTCAGTTTTTATATTTTCCTCGATACTAGCCATTTATACTACTATTGTTTCATCGCTATATATAGTCGTTTTCTTTATCAGCAAATTATTTCCCAATGTGAACCGTCGTATTATTGTATTTATTATTACCTTAGTATGCTATATTATAGGTCTTATTCCTAAAACTATGGATTCCCTAAGATTAATTTTTGACTATAGTGGCTATCTTGGAGTAATGATTATATTAATAATACCACTTATACTGTTTCTTCTAACATTAATTAAAAAACATGACAAAAAACTGTGATATCATTTAATATAAATAACCAGAGCTTATAATTTCAGAGCTCTGGTTATTATATTAAATGATAATCTTATCATAATTCTTGCTTAATGTTTTATATATTGTTGAAGCATGAAATTTTTATATTTAATACAAATTGGTAAAGATATCTCTAACACTAACTTTCAGCCCAGAGAAAACCATAGATACTGCCATTTGTTCTATATTATACACTTCCATATCTTCGATTTCGTATTTTTTAAAGTTATATATTATAATTTTTTGCTGCTTAGGGTCCGCGATCCAGTATTCTTCTACACCTGATGTCATGTAGGTATTTAATTTATCCACCATGTCTTTATTTCTTGTGCTTGACGATAGAATCTCGAGAACAAGTGTTGGTGTGCCCATATACCTATCTTTTTCATCGATAAGATCTAAATCACAAGCTACAAGTAGATCTGGTTGCATCACGTCTGGATCTTTGATATCTTTTTTTCTAAAATGTACATCGAATGGCGCTATAAAGGGTCGACATTTCTTACCTCTAAACCATTCCATAAATATGACGTACAGTTTACCAAGAATGTCTTGATGGCTTACTCTAGGTGAAGCTAGCATGACAATTTCTCCATTAATAAATTCCATCCTTACTGTGCTTTTTTCATTAATAAGCATGAATTCTTCATAGGATACTTTTTTCCCACCATATTGATAATCTAATGCTGTTTCTCGAATCGTAAAATAACGTTCAATATCTGTCACATAAGGTGTAAGCCTTGCTACTTTTTTACCATTCTTTGAAATAACGACATCATTATCCTCCATAACCATATTGAGATATTGACCAAAATTATTTTTTATTTCTGTTGCTGTCACTAACACATTGATCACCTCCTAAATACAATATATACCATATTATTATTTTAGTCAATATTATCGACTATTCATCGTCATATTTTAGCTAATATCATTAGCTAAACTTGCTGCCAAATTTGAGATCTGCTCTAGCATTAAAAGACCCTTCTTTTTTGGAATCATTAAGAAGGGTCATACTCTATCTGTTCAATTCTTTAGTGGAATGATTTTTAAATGTGGCGAAATTACTTTTCCTCTATAGAACGTTCTGATTTAATTTTTGCAATAATCTCTTGATATTGTGGAAGCCACTTCTCCTGAGCTATAAGCATGTCATCAACCATTTGCCATATTTCAGGTGGATTACACACAGCACCTACTAAAGGATCTATCATCATGGCTTGCCTAAGTAGATTATCATCACCATGAACAGCCGCCTCTACTGCTAATCTTTGAACACTTATACTCGCATTACAAACTGCTGCACAACCAAGTGGAAGGTCACCTACCCTTGGTATATTCATACCATTAGCGTCTACATATCCAGGAACTTCAACGATAGCATCATCCGGTAAGTTAGAAATTATACCCTCATTGACTACATTAAAATGCCCTCTATAAATTCTTCCTGTCTCTAGACCTTCTATAATATATGAACCATGCTCATTACTTCTATCGTTTTTGTCATAAACTTTAGAAGGCTCATTGATCCATTTAGGAAAATCTGTTTCGAATATATCCCTATTACTAATACATACATTTAAATAACCAGCATATGCCCCATCAGTCCAACATGTATCACTTATCCAATTATCTATTTCATCAAGACGTTTTCGGTACCATGGTAAGTATTCACTTAAATGCCCATTGGATTCAGTACTATAATAGCCAAATCGCTTCAACATGTCTATCCTTACCTTTTCTGTTTCTTTATAAGTCGGATGCTTTTCATAAGCTTCTAGTAATTTATCTATAACATCTTTACCTTTATGATTAATTTGGATAAACCAAGTCTGATGGTTAATACCTGCGCATATAATGTCTAATTCCTCTTGAGGAATCTTTAACACTTCTGCCATTTGTTCATGTGAATGCTGTACACCGTGACATAAACCAATTGTCTTGACCCCACCATATGTGTTACATGCCCATGTTATCATTGCATTAGGGTTAGAATAATTTAGCATGATACATTCAGGGTGAGCAACTTCTCGAATATCTTTACAAAATTCTAAAATAGCAGGTATACCTCTTTGAGCATACATAATACCACCTGCACACAAAGTATCCCCAACACATTGACTGATACCATACTTAAATGGAATTTCAACATCGGATTTAAATGCCTCAAGGGCTCCTATTCTTACAACATTTATCACATAATTGGCATCTTTAAGTGCTTCTCTACGATTACTCGTAGCATGAATGTTAATCTTTAACCCATTAGCATGGATATCCTTTTGGCAAAGCTGAGTCACCCTATCAAGATTGTTTTCGTCTATATCTGTAAAAGCTATGTCAACGTCATTAAATTCTGGTACTGATAATAGATCTTGTAAAAGTTTTCTTGTAAATCCGATACTACCTGCTCCTATAAATGTAACTTTAAATGCCATTTTAACTCCTCCTAATATGATCTAAAGAAATACAATCATTATTTATAGGTGCATTATAGCAATTTCAAGAAAATAATGCTTTCAAATTTCTAACCAAAGCCAAATAAAAAGAAAAAAATTCTATCCTAATTATCATTTCATACTTGAGGATAGAACTTTTTTCTATAATTCCGAGGTGTTATCCCATAACTTTTTTTAAAGACATAGGTAAAATATTGCCTACTATTAATGCCTATATAATCGGTTATTTCTGATATTGATAGATCTGTATTTTCCAACATAACTCTTGCTTTATCCAACCTAATTTCTAGTAAATATGCCATCATTGTTTTACCTGTACTTTGTTTAAAAACTCTATATAAGTAGCCTTCATGTATATTAATGCTCTTAGCTATATCCCCAACTCTCACATCACAATCATAATGATGATATAGATATTCAATGGCTTTTTTGACATAGATATTTTTATTATCAACGCAATCATCTGTGATATATATAAGCTGCCGTGAAATATCGATTATTACTTGCATTAATAGCAGCTGTATCATGATTTGCTCGTTATTTTGGTTCAGTTCATTAATTACTTTATGTAAACCTTGATACACTTCACCCGTATCCTTTAATTTTAAATGTGATTTTCCCATCTCTAACATTGAACTTACTGATGGAACTGTCGATGCTATTTCTCCAAGTGTTATACACTTACCAGCTGTTTTTTCAAAAACACATTCAATATTGAGCATCCGACATGTTTCTTCCTTGTTAACAAGTAACATGTGGGGTACATTTGCATCTAATAGAATATAGTCTCCCTTTTTCAAGGTATACATGTGTTCTTCTGCTTTTATCTGACATTGCCCCCTAATCACATACATGATCTCTAGTTGGTTATGACTATGCAAAGCCATGTCATAATGTTGCCAATGCCGATAATAATGACGAACAACTTTCAAATAATATGTATCTTTTAGCCATACCTCATTATATAAACTATAGGATGGTTTCATTTTATCACCCGCATTCTAGTTTTCTACCTTCTCTACAGGTTACAACATAAAAACTATATGAGATCTACTTCTTGTAATGTATTAACCAGTCGATCTGGATTTTCAAGATGAATAATCTTAAACCCTAATTTCTCTGCCATTTCTACATTGGCTTTTGTATCATCAATAAAAAAGGACTCTTCAGGGAGAATATGGTATTTTTCAGCAAGTTTAAAATAGATCTCTTCCTCTGGTTTTAATAATTTCTCATGGGAAGAGATGATCCCGCCATCAAATAGTTGAAAAAACTTATTGCGTTCTAATAATTGTTGATAAGCTTCATCATGAAAATTGGATAAGAAATATAGATGATATCCTTTTTCTTTTAGTATATCTAATACTTTAATATTATTTTCTATTGGATTAAGCATATTATGATAATCATCCATAAACTCATTTATCACTGTTTCAGCCTGTTTATTTCTAGCCGTGATTATCTCTTTTGCTTGAGCACGTGTAATGGTCCCTCGATCTAATTGTACCCATTCTTCACTTTTAAAAATTTCATTCATGATTAAATCATGGTATGCCTCATGCAAACCTTTTTGGGTTATGTACACCTCTGGTTGAAAATGTATTAACACGTTACCTAAATCAAATATAATATTCTTTATCATCATCTTTACCTCACTTTTGGTTCAATCAATATTCCAATAATGTTAAGGTGGAGCGGATTAGTTACCTCAAAATTATATCATGTATTAAGTGCATTGCCTATATGTGATTATCCATTACTCTATTATAATAAATAGATCTTTAACCCATACACCTTCAACATCTTTGTAGCCCAACCATCTGATAAGTGGACTAAAAAAGGGCATCTCACCCTAGTATCATTATTTGGTGAGATAACCCTATCACTTATTCTAGAAACTAAATGTAAACCAATCGAAATTGCCTACACCCCAATAGTCTTTAAATACAATGTAGACATCATGTGTCCCATTAGCTCCGACTACATTAATGGACTGTTCACTAAATATATCAAAACCGCCAGTTGCCTGTATGGTAAATGTACCGATTAGTGACCCTGTTGGACTATCCAGTCTAACTTCTGCTCGAGAACCTGCATATTGAGCTGGCACAGCAACATTTGTCGTCATAAGATTATAACCAGTACCTAAATCAACATTACTGTAACATACCCAATCGCCATCATCACAGCTTCCTATAGCATTTCCTCCATTATTGATACCACTCATGGTTGTATAATTTTCTGCTTCTATAATGAGAGGCTGTGGAAGTGTTCCACTATCACTATACAATACAGCATTAGCCCAGTTAGCATGATCATAATGTATGTTATCGCCAGCGTCTGTTACTTCTAATTTTAATACTTGAACATTGGTAATATCCAAATCAATGGATTGAGTAGAACTGGAACCTGTCATTGTCACACTCTCATATTTTAGTACATCATCCCCGTATACTTTAAATACAACTGTTCCATTTGTATCCACATCATCATCCACACCTATATCACTCATGAATCTTGCGTATTGTCCATTTAAGTTATATATAATGGTAGAATTCGCATGAGTTCCTATCCCTTTCGTATAAGTCTGTCCATTCATATCCAGGGAATCGCCATCTCTATCTGTATCTTTTCTTGGCTCCTGGTATCCGGTCCATGATGCCCAGCTCATATCACTTAAATAGGTACTTCCTGTAGCTTCTCCTGTGGTAAACTGCTGAACGCCATCATGGTTCCATTTTTCTATTCCCACTAGACATTGAGCATCAGAAAGGGCTACAACCTTCCAATAATAGGTCGTATTGGCATCTAATCCACCAATAGATTTGCTTGTACCCTCTAATCTTTCATCAAAAACCATTTGGGTAAATGCGGCATCTGAGGCTACTTTTAATTGATAGGCATCTGCACCTTCACAAGGTGTCCAAGTAAAATCAATACCTGCCGCATTGACATCCGTACTATTATTTTGTGGTGAAGTTGTTACATAATCCCCAAATGCAGAACTTAAATCTGTACGATAAGCATCCACTTTTAATCCCATTTGATCAAAATTGATGGCTTGAAAATTAGGTAGTTGCTGATAAATGGTTGAATCAGACCTTAATGCAAAGTTATTGTTAGCTTCATCTATAAAACCTGGATCGTCACTGGCACTTAATGTTAGATTATTATTGATAGTGCCATATGTTGAGGCACTGGAGGCTATACTCATTGCTCCAGTCTTATATAGCACATTATTTGTAACAACGTTACCTTTAGGCGTTGCTGGACTATCCTCCCAGATACCTACTAAATCAGGGTATCGACTACTCCACGGCTCTTGTTTATAAGGCATAGCTATGAGCCTTTTATAATGTGTTCCATCGGGAGCTTTTGCAGAATCAGATCCCCAATTAAGTAATCGATCATCAATAGATAACGAAAGACCACAATCAATCATGATATTATTATTGATTATATTATCCCGTCCACCACCAATCAAAAAGGCTCTGCTACTAATGTTATAAAATACATTACCTGTAATTTCAGCGCTACTCATGGCATCATCCAAATAAACACCATGGGAACCATGACCACCAATCGTTGGAATATCATGAATATAATTATCTCGAATAATATTACCTCGATAGGTCCAATCACGACCTGTATAAATAGCGCCTGCATCACTGGTTTCATAAACAACATTATACAATTCATTATTTTCAATGATATGATCATTACCATTAAAGCTTATTGCAAAATGTGGTGCATTGTGAATAAGATTATTGGATGCTCTGTTACCAACACCTCGTAATGAAATAGCTGGTGTATAGGTTCTTATCACACGAGCAAAATCATAAAAGTGATTGTTTTCTACATAGTTGTCTCCAGATGTAAGGGTGATTCGATCTCCACCTGCAATAAAAACACCCCCAGCGCCTGTTTCATAAATTTCACAACCTACAATACCATTGCTAATACCCCCGTTTGGTATTGTGGCTGGATCAGATGACGCATGATTAGCTGCATCTGGATCACCGATTACAACAGCTCTTTGACCGAGTCGACGAAATGTACAGGTAGCTATAAGATTGTCGGACGTATTATGCATCTGTATCCCATCACTACGTGATATTTCAAATGTGATATCTTGGATAGTTATATGTGATACTCCATCCATTTTAATCAAAGGTGTATCTAATATAGAAAGTTGTATTTGGCTACTTGCTATATCCGTCTCTGGATATAAATAAAGAATGCCACTTGTTCTATCCAGATACCATTCACCTGGCATATCTACTTCAGATAACAAATTGTAAGCGTAATAACGTTTACCTTCCATTGCACCATAAAAACTTGGATGATCAGCCTCGATTCGTTTAGATGAGGTATTAAGGGTTTTTACTTTAAGATTATCATCAGCCCAATCCCATCGCCAATAACCAAATAGCCATATTTCATCCTCATCTACCCATCTGGAAGCACGTGTATCTGAATATGTAAAAATAGGTCCAGCCTGATTAATATACTCTTCTGGTGGTACATATCCTGGATCAGAAGGATCGTCATCAACATGATTTCGTGGAATATACCCCTGTGTAACAATACTTCCTGTTGTCATGTACCCTTCATTAGGATACCGTCCTAATGTCATGGTTTTGTTATTGACAAATAATTCTGGTGCTGGTGGTACTTTTGTCCAACCAAATCCAGCTTTGGCTATTTCTCCGTATTGCGTGATTCCCTGTGTACTAAGGTCTATTTGTAATACCTTATCTCTCGCTTCTGCTGGAAGTCTATTCAAAATAGTCTGATCGGTCACAATCCCAAAAGCACTTGCATCCATGTCATAACCACCCATAAGACTTACTTCTTCGCCATTGTACGCTTGATAAATGATAGGCGAATTTTCAGTTCCTGAGTCATCGGAGGTTAACTCAAAAGAGTTACTCCTATTATAGATACCCTCTCTAAGATAGACCGTTACACCACCTGCTGGTAAACCTGTACTATTCTTAAGGTCACGAATAGCATCTCTTGCTCCTTCTAATGTACCAAATGGGTCTTGTTGTGTACCTGTGTTTAGGTCACTTCCATCAGGTGATACATAATAAGCCAATGAGGTGTTCGCATATACTTTTTCCGTCAGCTTGGGTGTTGTTAAGACACACATTAATGCAAAGATTAAAAACATGGACATCAATCTCTTAAGGCTTTTGTTACACATAAAAACTCCTCCTTTTTTAATGTTTTAGGTGATAACTAAACACTTACCCTCTTAATGAATAAAGCATTTATATAGAGCATCCCACCTAATCCGCATAAAAGCAGTCAATGACCACACATATCCAAATCAGGCAGGAGACCTATTCCATTATATTTTATGATATCCACTTAATAGCTTTGATATTTGTTAGGATTTTATAGACATGATTAGACCATTATTTACCCTAATTGTAGCACGTGTTTCAAAAAATGAAATACCAAATATTTGATATATGGGGTCTATTATTTACTTTTTACGAATTTAATGAAAAAAAGCGTCTATGACAAAATCTCAAATTAGATTTGGATCATGTCATACCGCTTTTTAAATCATACACGTATTTAATATGAGCATTCATTATAAGTAGTTTGAATCATTTATCTCTCTTCTCTAAAATAGGCTTCACCAAGATTTCCTGGAGGTAAATATTTCTTCGATTTGCCTGATGTACTAATAACCAAAACAACGATGGTTGCTATATAAGGAATCATATCGAGCAAGTTCTGAGAAATATTCAAAGACTGTATCCGAAATCCTAATATATTGAGTCCACCAAAGAAAAACGCGCAGATTAATGCTTTAAATGGGTTCCAATTACAGAAGATTACCAGAGCAATAGCAATCCAACCTCTACCTGCTGTAATATACTCTTGCCACTGTCCTACTTCTACAACAGATAGGTAAGCACCTCCCAAACCACAAAGAGCACCACCTAAGAGAATGTGCATATATTTGTATTTTGTTATGCCTATTCCCGCAGCATCGGCCGCCTTCGTATTCTCACCAACAGCTCTAAGATTAAGACCTGTCCGGGTTTTATAGAGATAGATACCAAGTAAGACACTGGCTATATAACCTAGATAGACAAATACATCTTGTGTAAATAGTACTTCACCTATATACGGTATATCACCAAGTAGAGGGATCTTAACAGGTGCAAAGGTCTTAGCAATATTCTCTGGCATTTTCTCACCGAATAAAAAACTTCCAAAAAAACCAGAAAGTCCTCCACCAAAAGTTGTTAAGGCTAGACCTGTTACAACTTGATTAGTACGTAATGTAACCGTTAAGAAAGCATAAACCAAAGCACCTAATGCTCCTGCTCCAGCAGCACATATAAGGGCAAGAACAGGACTCTTCGTCCATAGCCCAACTGCGAAACCTGCTACTGCTCCTAGAAGCATCATACCTTCTACCCCAAGATTTAACTTACCTGCTTTCTCCGTAATAAGCTCACCTAATGTAGCAAAAACCAAAGGCGTCCCAGCTGCAATTGCTGCCGTTAAAAAAGATAACATATTAGCACGCCTCCTTTATTTGTTTTTCTTAGCTGCTATGCGATAGCGAATAAATAGCTCACTACCTAATACAAAAAATAGAATTAAACTCTGAAGTATATCTGCTACTGACTGAGGAATTTGATAAGCTGTCTGTATATAAGAACCGCCCTTAATCATGGCTGCAAATAGAAGGGATACAGGAATAATAGCTACTGTGTTAAGTCCTGACAACCATGCTGTTATAATAGCTGTGAAACCATATCCAGCTGAAACGTCCACAGATAATGTACGGTTGACTCCAGAGGCTTGTATCATCCCAACTAAACCACAGATACCACCACTCATGAACATAGCAGATATGATGACACGATTAACATGAATCCCTCCGTACTTTGCCGTATCCATACTTTCACCAATGACGGTAATCTCATATCCCTTCTTGGAATGTTGAATAAACACATAAACTATAACAGCTAATACAATAGCAATAATCCACCCCATATGTATGCCAAATACTTTTGGTAGTAATGCGCTTTTTGCAAAACTAGCAATCTTAGGAAACCCTAAAGACTTGGGATCTTTCCACGGTCCGTATTGAAGATACGTAATCCACTTAATAGCAATATAATTAAGCATAAGGGTAATGATGGTTTCATTTGTATCAAATTTAACCTTCAACAAAGCTGGAATAAGAGCAAAAAGTCCTCCACCAATAACACTAGCTACCATCATCAATATCATAACCACTGGCTTGGGTAGATGGGCATAGTTAAGTGCCACAAAACTTGCAGCAAATGCTCCCATGATAATCTGTCCTTCTCCACCAATGTTCCAGAACTTCATCTTAAAAGCTATTAAAATACCTAGTGACGCAATCACCAAAGGAATGGTAATCGTAATTGTATCTTTGAAACGCAACGCACTTCCAAAAGCACCTGATAGCATGGACCCATAGACTTTAAATGGATTATGTCCTAATATGAGCATAAATACAGAAGCTGTCATAAGGGCTAGTAGTATGCTGATTGTACGTATCATTATCTTTTTTCTCTTGGTCATGGATGCACGTTTTACCAACTTAAACATGGCTTTCTCCCCCTTTGTCAAGTCGCTGTCCTGCCATTAAGTAGCCTACTTCTTCTTTTGTTGTCTTTTCTGCTTGGAGTATGCCTGTTATTTTACCATCACAGAGAACCATGATGCGGTCACAGAGTTCCAGTAACACATCAATGTCCTCACCCACAAATAAAATACCGACACCTTTTTTCTTTTGATCATTCAGCAAGTCATAGATGGTATGGGATGCCCCTATATCCAACCCCCTAACAGGATAGGCCGTAATAAGCACCTGGGGATCTAAATCAATCTCTCGGCCTAATAGCACCTTCTGAATATTACCACCAGATAGTTGTTTAATGGGGTGATGGATACCTGGTGTCTTAATATCTAATTGTTCAATGATTCTCTGACTCTTTTCTTTTAATGGCTTCCTTTTCACGAATATCCCTTTATCTCTTGGGTAACTTTTTAACAAAAGGTTATCGACCATATCCATGGAAGCGACAAGACCCATACCCAGTCGATCCTCAGGTATAAAACTCATACTAATCCCTTTTCTAATAATATCTCTTGGTGTTTTTCCTATAAGATTTTCGTTTCTATAGTTAATGATCCCAGCCTCTACTTTATAGAGTCCTGCCAAGGCTTCACATAATTCCTTCTGCCCGCTACCTGCTACACCAGCCACACCTAATATCTCTCCACCACTCAAATCAAAATTAAGATCATCAAGTACCTTCACTCTATCAGCATTATAGGCTGTTAGATTCTTAATAGACAACATTTTAGCTTCTTTTTTATCCACCTCAACTCGTTGGATAGCTAAATCCACAGAACAACCTACCATTAGATCTGTTAGAGCTTTTGGCGTTGTCTCTGATGTATTTACTGTACCTACAGTGGTGCCTTTTCGTAGTACCGTTACACGATCGGATATTGCCATGACCTCATGAAGCTTATGGGTAATAATAATAACTGCACAACCTTGCTCTTTCATCTCTCGGATAATTTTAAACAGTTTTTCTGTTTCTTGGGGTGTTAGAACCGCTGTAGGTTCATCTAATATTAAAATATTAGCTCCTCGATATAAGACCTTTATAATTTCCACTGTTTGCTTTTCACCAATGGACATATCATAGATCTTCTTATCTGGGTTTATGTCTAGATGATATACCTTAGACAAAGCCTCTATTTCCTTTGTAAGTTTCTTTTGATTAATAAAAAAGCTGCCTTTTTGTCCCATTATGATATTCTCTTTGGCTGATGCTGCATCGACAAGTTTATAATGTTGATGAATCATACCAATACCTAATGCAATGGATTCTTTTGGTGAGTTAATATGGACTTCATTGCCACCTATATTAATTTGTCCACCATCTGGCAGATAGATGCCTGATAACATATTCATCAATGTACTTTTACCTGCACCATTCTCACCCAGTAGAGCATGTACTTCACCTTTTTTAACACAGAGATTAACGAGATGATTGGCTTTTACTTCACCGAAGCTCTTGCAGATGTCTTTCATAACAACTAATCCTTGATCCTTCATGTCATGCTCCTTTCTATCTTTTTGTATTTCATTTCTTTTTGTATTTCATTTCTTCTGCGAGCCTAACGCTCATGAAGCATAGAAAAAGGCTTAATCACATTTACCTTCTCCTATGCTTACCAAACAGCGTTTATCTATATATATGATCATTATTGCATTCAACTTATGTAGACAATAATTATGCCGTTAGGTAACCTCTAAGAGATAACCCACGGCAAAATCTATATAAGTATACGTCACTTATCCTATTCTATTTTTCCATTAACACCTTTAACAAACCAATTTATACTAAGCATTTCTTCGTCTGTTAATACTTGACCTTCTTCTACAGCCACTTCGTCTGCTTGATTATAGATTGGTCCAGCAAATACTTGTAAAGATCCGTCTTTTATCTTTGCTGCTGCTTCATCTACTAAGCTCTTAGCTTCTGCTGGTGCTACATCTGTTAATGGAGATAAACCAACAATGCCTGCATTCAAACCGCCCCAGTAGCTACCCGATGCGAATGTACCATTCATAACAGATTCTACTGCTTTTTTATAATATGGACCCCAGTTCCAAACAGCTGACGTCATGTTAGCTTTTGGAGCTGATTTTTGCATATCTGTATGGTAACCGATTGAGAAAGCGCCTCTTTCCTCTGCTGCTTGCTGTGGGCCAGCTGTATCTTGATGCTGAGAAATGATGTCACAACCTTTGTCAAGTAAGGCTACTGCTGCTTGTTTTTCTGTTGCAGGATCATACCAAGTAGATGTCCATACCACTTCTACTTCTACATCCGGGTTTACTGATTTAGCCCCTAACGTAAAGGCATTAATACCACGGATAACCTCTGGAATTGGATACGCACCTACATAACCAATCTTATTTGACTCTGTCTTAAGTCCAGCTACAATCCCTGATAAATATCTTGCTTCGTAGATACGTCCAAAGTAGTTAGACATGTTATCTGTTGTCTTATATCCAGAACAATGGAAGAACGTTACGTCAGGATAGTCTGCTGACATAGCTTCCATGTAGTCCATATAACCATAGCTTGTTGCAAAGATGACATTAGCACCTTGGTCGATCATGTCACGCATAACCGTCTCAACTTCTTGTGTCTCAGGTACATTTTCTTTATAAATCGTTTTTACACCTAGTTCATTTTCAACATATAAACGTCCTTCATTATGTGAATCTGACCATCCACCATCACCAACAGGTCCGATAAATACAAAACCTACAGTTACATCTTCTTTACTCTTAGTATTAGCTTCCGATCCTTCTTTGTTAGCTTCTGAAGCAGTATCACCAGCTTTTTCACCACCACTTACTTCTCCTGAAGTTGCTCCTTTTTTCTCTCCACATCCAGTTATTACAGTCATTGCTAGAATTAAAATCATTATTATTGTTACGAGTTTTTTCATTATTATCCTCCATTGTTGTATGCATTATTATATATGTGAAATACAATATATCGAATTAATGTGCTAATTGGGTAATTTAATAAAGAGCTTGTGCGTCGCACTATTGTATTTCAGCCTTAACCCTTGATGAGAAAGTCATATAACCTTCTCATCAAGCTGGTAGCTCCTTATGCAAATATAACTTGCTGATTTTCAAAGCGATCGATAATAGCAAGGGATTGTACGTTAACACCTTTTTCTCTTAAGAGTTTACCACCGTCTTGGAAACCCTTTTCAATGACAATACCAATACCACAATTGGTTGCTCCTGATTGTTCTACGATATCAATAAGCCCGTTAGCTGCCTTACCATTCGCTAAGAAATCATCAACCATAAGAATGCGATCTGTAGCACTAAGATATTTTTTAGATACCCTTATGTTGTAGGTTTTATCTTTCGTAAATGAATAGACACTGCTTTCGTAAGTCTCAGCGTCTAAGTTACGTGACTCTGTTTTCTTGGCAAATACCATAGGTACTTTGAAATACTGAGCCACGATGGCTGCTATAGCTATGCCTGATGCTTCGATGGTGAGTATCTTCGTCACGCCATGGTTCCTAAACCGAGCATAGAACTCTTCTCCAATGGCATTCATCAATTCTACATCTATCTGGTGATTTAGAAAAGAATCGACTTTCAAAATATCCTTACCTTCTACTCGACCATCTTTCATAATTCTATTCTTTAAATATTCCATGATACTAGACTTCCTCTCACATAATCTCAAGTATGACCTACTTGGTTATCTTACTTTACATTTTTTTGCAAACAAGGAAAACACCATTAAACGTCATAATAAACTTTCCTTTAGCGCAAAAAAACCTTGTCCATCTACAGGCAAGGTTATTATACATATGAATGAAACGCTATGGCACTATTAATAAATCATCACTATGACCAGTAGCAATGTTGATGTTAATACGGATGTAGTAACATCATTAATAGACACTAGAATACACTCATACACTAATAATCTCGTAGCCTGTAACTGTTTATGGCAGTTTGTAGAAACACCTGGACCCTATTTCCAGATTTATACGGGATATATGTATTTATTATTAAATTTATTTCACACAAATTTTACATGATAATGACCAAAAAATCAAGTGCCATTTTCCTTTTTCAAACATTTTTCGCGAAAACGCTTGTTAATCCAACCCATTTCATGCGACATGACTAGATTAGTATTGTCTATGAAAGCCCCTCATGCTCTAGCACTTATCAAGTTATCGTATCTATAATCTTTCATATGTTATGTCGAAAATTACCAGCTGAAAAATATCAGCCTAATAAAGTATACCTTCAATGAGTATAGCAGCAACAAGTGAGTAATCTAGGTTTATTTTCTTATTACCTTGACCGATGACATAACAGGTGTGTTGATTCTGATCATTAATACCTAGTTGTATCAGCATGGCAATAATCATATTGTATTCTTTACTTTTTTTGAAGAATTTGGTATTACCGATGTATTGATATATCTCTTTAAATTCTGTAATAAATAGTTCTGTATCACCTTCATCAAAATTAACGACTGCACTCAACAGACCAAATAAACCCATCATAATACCTTTTATTTTAAACCCTTCACGGTACATCCGTTTATACATGAATATACACGTACTAATCGCCTCTTCTTTTTGCTCTAACTGCATTAATGTGAGCACATGGGATAAAAGTTGTAACGCATTTCCTCTTTTGAAACAATCTTTGGCTAAGCGCTTATAATAATACTCCACTTGATCCATGAGATTTTCTTTGGAATCATCTACTCCTGATAGGAGAATAGATAAGGCATAATCTTCTTCACCTGTTATGAATGCATGATGATCTTGCATATCATAAAAAATATCACTAGCTGATTGTAGGCGTTCCTTTACATGTTTTTCATCTAACAGCATAAACGCAATAAAAAGACGATGGTTCACATACAAATCAAATTCATCTACAATCTGTAGATTATTAAAAAGGAGATTAATCTTTGTAAAGGGGTAATCGTATTTGAGCGTTATAATTGTAGATAGGATATAACGTAATTCACCATTCAAATCAGAAAAATCAACTTTGCTTTTAATGCGAGCACTGATTTCTTGAAATAACTCATCATGAAATGGCCGATTAGAAATGGTATAAAGTAGTGCTACAATCTTTACCGTCTCATGAGATATATCTTTTCCAAGTGCCGATTTAACCTCATGATATATTTGCAGATATTGTTGAATCATTTCTTTATTTTCCAAACGCATACTGCCGCCCTCCAATATTGTTCATCGTCTAATTACAGCAAGTTAACATTTATTTTTTAAATGTTTTGATTGTATCAATTTCTACATATGATATCTCTGTCTTATTCTATTATAGCACTTTTTAAGTCACTTCCATAGTATGTTACAGTACTTCCATCATATTTTTGACGTGTATTGTGCTTACCATACTAAAGTCGTCAAACCCTCTTATGCATTTCCATATTTTGTACGATATGTATATTAATAACATACTATATATGGTATAATGGTATAGCAAACTCGGTCTATATCACTACTTCTTCTAGGAGGAATGTCTTATGTATCTTTCATATTTTATGAAGACGAAATTGATGAAGCAAATCCTCATCTTTTTTATTATTATACTAACCACTTTTACAACAACCTATGTACTCATGATGCAAAATATTATTTCCAAACAAGAGGAATTAATGAATATGTTTTCTTCTACTATGAAAATATCTATTGAAGAAAACTATCGCATTGCTAATCAAGAAGAGCAAAAAGAAGAAGATAAGCTTTATATCAAATTAATGGGTATTGGTGATGATTTTAGGGATGTTCCTTTGGATCAGGTTACCAACCAGATGTTATACAGTTATCGGGATAAATACACCCTTACGCATCTATCCATTTTTAGCAAAAACAATAAAGATGAAATTACCATCGTGCGCTCAACCCACCAAGAAGAAATAGGTATTAAAACTACTGATTGGGGATTTTGGAATGAAGCCTTTTTACAACTCTATAAACAAGGTACAGTAACACTTTCAAAAGGCGTGTCCATAAATAATTTTTGGGTAGGACCAAAATCTTATTCCTATATTGATTACAAATCAACAGGCGTAAAAAATTATTATAAATATGCCTATTATTTTAATAAAGAACAGAGTTATATTATCAATGCTGTAACCTCAGAGGAGTCTTATAGTCTTAATAGTACTAACCGCTTGGATACCTTATTAGACGAATATAGTAAACAAATAAAATCAATTAGGAAGTTTGGTATCATTAATATGAATAATTGGCGTGCCTATATTCAGAACAATACTAATACCGATATAGAGCCTATCGTATCTTATGGAAACTTAACCACTGAAGAATTTATTTCCTTTGATATCAGTCAATCTTCTCTAGAAAACCTTGATGCTATTAACTATATTAGTGTTACCTATAGAGGCAGACCCTATAAATTAAGTTTTATGGCTTTAGACGACAATCATGCCATATGTACTTTGATTAGTAACTCTTATTTCCAAACAATCACCGTACCAATTATTATTTCCATTATCATCATTAGTTTAATTATGAGTTTGATTATATCATTGATTGTTAGAAAAGAAGCTAGAAAATCAGATATATTATTGCGCAGTGAACAACAACGTCTAAAAGCAGTAGAAGAGTTCAAAAATGCTATCACCAATGTACCCGACTACATATTCCGACTGATCATCAATGATAATGACCAGCTAATGGTTTCCTTTAATGAAGGACGTTTGGTGAAAGAAGACCATTACATTGGTGTCGATAAAGAACCTCGTTCTATCAAAGAGCTCTACAGTCAATCATTTATTACTACCGCTACCCCTTATATTCATGAAGCTTTTTCTAATAAGAAAGTAAGCTTTGAATTTGAGGAAAATGACATTTGTTATGAAGTTATTATGATTCCAGACAAACCAGATGAAACCCATAAGAAGGTTAATGAAATTTTGTGTTTCGTCAATGATGTAACCAAGTATGTAAAAGATATTCAAAAAAACACCTACATGGCTTATCATGATGAACTAACAGGATTACGGAATAGGCGACAGTTTAATATTGATTTTGACTGCATTAATTCTTCCAAGAAAATTGCTGTCTATTATCTTGATCTTGATGGTTTTAAATCCATTAATGATCAATATGGGCATAAATCAGGAGATTATGTATTACAGAAAATCGGTAAGCGACTAACAGCCTTAAAAGAGTTGAGTACATACCGTATTGGTGGAGATGAGTTTCTTATCATTATGCCATTTAAACTTCAACGGGAGTCCTCTAAGATGGCAAATACCATCATTGACACAATCAATAAAAGCATTACCTTACCGTCTGGTGATACGGTGCAAATTGGTGTTAGTATAGGTATATCCATCTACCCTTCAGATGCTAAAGACCGTGAGCAATTGATTAATTATGCTGATCAAGCCATGTATCATGCAAAGCGTGAAGGTAAGAATGCTTACTTCTTTTACGGATAATCAAAAAGCATTTAAATAAAAGGCTGATCAGATCCATCTTATGATGAATGTGTTCAGCCTTTTTAGACTATATTTCTATTATTTTAGGGGTATACTAACCAGAAATAAAGTTCCTTTATTGCCATCCATAACTTCTATATAGCCCCTCTGCTTTTTTAGAAGTCTCTGAACAAGCGATAAGCCTAGACCTGTTCCCGAAAACTGCCGTGAACGATTTTTATCCACTGTATAAAATGGTTCAAAAATCCTTTTCTTATGTTCATGGGATATACCAATCCCTGTATCTTCTATTTCAATTTTATACTGTCCCTCATGCTTATAACTACGAATAAATATCTTACCCCCATGGGTATTGTATTTGATAGCATTATCAATAAGATTAATCATGATTTGCATATAACTCTCTTGATCCATAACGAGTCTTCCTTGCTCAATATTCTCATTAATAATAATGCCATATTTTTCTGCTTTGCCTCTCATTCTATTGATAATTTCATGCAATAATTCATCCCCGCTAATATGTTCTTTTTGCAATTCATAATCGTATTTTTCCATACTTGATAGATAAAGAATATTCTCTACCATCTGATTTAATCGCTTAAGTTCTTTATCTGCTATATCTAAGGATTGATAGAACATCTTTTCATCATCGTTATATAGATGAATGAGGTCTAGCTGGGCTTTTACAACCGTAATGGGCGTTTTAAATTCATGGGTAATGTTTCCAATGAATTCTTTTTGTTTCTTTTCTAGCTTTTGTAGATGGTTTAATGCCTTTTCTAGCTTTCTCTTTTCTGCATTTATGTCATTTATATTTCCCTCAATTTTTTTAGCCATGGCTTTTATCCCCACGCTAAGTTCACCTAATTCATCACCTGTCTTAAAGCTGTCCACTTGATTATAATATCCATGCTCTACAGCTTTTACAGATGTCTTAAGTCTTCGTATCCGCCTGACAATAGATAAAAAATAGAACCATGCAATAATAAATGTAATGGTGATGGATATGCCTCCAACTTTCCACAACAAATGTTTAATACTTTCATAAAAAGCATTTTGGGTGGATATATCATAGACTATTTTAAGAGCGCCTATCTGTTCATTAAAATCGTAAACAGGAGCTCCATAAATAATATGATTGCCCTCTTCCACATAGGCTATTTTATTTTGAAGCACTGCTTCAATAACCCTATCCTGATGATCTGTTAGGACGCCAAGCTCCTTGCTACCATTCTGAACGAGTCGACCTTCCATGTCATAGAGTAAAACTTTCAGATTTAATATCCGGTCAAGCTCGAACTTAAGATTCTTTCCATAACGTAAATAGAAGGTTTTGAAATCTATGTCATCATGGCTTAAATATTTTTCTCTTATGTATAGATTAGCTGTCTTGCTACTTTCTTTTAAAACCGATTCCCAAGAAGCTTTTTGATGATTTTTAACACCTTTTAAGGTGAACACACTTATGATGACTAGATTGAACACAAGTAATACAAGTATGAAGATGGTCAATTTCCGTTTTATACTAATTTTCATCAGAATTTATCACCGCTTTATAACCCATCTTGGGCACTGTTTTTATAAGATTACCATAAGAGCCAAGCTTCTTTCTTATGCGTTGTATATGTATATCAATGGTCCTTGTACCACCGTAATAATCCTGATCCCAGACACGATCTAGTATAACATCTCGCGTAAAAGTAATCCTAGGATTCTCGAGTAAGAAAGTTAACAATTCAAACTCTTTGGGCTTCATGTCAATATACTCTCCATGAATGTATATAGCTTTTTCAGCAAAATTAATGGTGAGTTCTTTTATAACTAATTTATCTTTCTTCGTTTCTAGGGCAATATGCCCTTTTTTAATTCGTCTGCTAAGGGATCTTACCCTTGCTATTAATTCTTGAATGTCAAAGGGTTTCGTCATATAATCATCTGCACCAAGTTCTAAGCCTAGAACCTTATCCACTAAACCAGTTTTTGCTGTAAGCATGATAATACCAAGGGACATATGGTCTACTTTTTTACATATATCAAAACCATTTAGTTTTGGCATCATCACATCCAAGATAAGTATATCTGGATACTGGCTATTAATGATATTCATGGCCTCTTCGCCATCATAAGCTACATGGACTGTATATTTTTCTCGTTTTAGAGCATAGGCTATAGCATCTGCAATATTTTTTTCATCATCTGCAATAAGGATACTTGTGTTCATTTCATTCACCTGCTTGTTATCTTATGGTATCATGGATCATTATGTATCATTTCTTAGTTAATTTAAGGTGACAATATTGGTTGTAATAGCTGATGGGTCTATCATTGTACCTCCAGTACTTAAATATAGAAATTTGTCTGAAGCGTCATTCCAGAAAGCTGCTGAATTACAATCACCAAATAGAGCTATTTTCCCCCCAGAATTGTAGTCATATATATAAATCTTACGATGCCCTTGTTTGAACAACATATAAACTAGCTTTTGATTATCTGGAGATGGATAGAAGGATAATGGCATTCCTTCATCGATAAGGTTTTGACGATTCCCTTCCTGATCTATTTTCCATAGTTCAACTACACCATCATCATAATAAACGCTTTCTACTAAGCCTTTTTTTATTATGCGAGGATAAAGACTATGATCATCATCTGCTCTATTTATTACCTTACTAGCATCTACTGTATATGTCCCTGTCTTCCTATTGTATATAAAGTTCGTTAGGTTCTGTGTTCTTAAGTTTAATTCGTCACCTTTACGTTTTACCCATATCATATCATAATGTTCTTGTTTTGATTTGAATGACTCTTTATTATTATTCTGATAATAATTGCTCCCTCTATCTTCTTGTGGTACATTATACATATCCATATAACCTTCATGAGTGGTTGGGAACGCCTTCATTTTGGTTATAAGTGATTCTGGCAAACAAATCTCTTCTTCTTCACCTGTAACAAGATTATATTCAAATATACGAATGCCTTTGGCGAACAATACTTTATCATCTTCAATTGAAGAAACTGCTCCTATACCATTACCGATATACGTTATAGCATGGGTTTCAAGATTAATAGCATAGATAGTAAATTGATTATTGAATGGGTTTAACTTATCCTTGTATACTACTTCTTTATATAATACATACTTGCTCCCTTGCTTTGCTGTTTCATAAGCAAGCCAAACATTCACTTCCTCATCAGGACGAGTATTCTTAGTAACCTGTGTAAGAGAACCATCCTCCATATCATAAATACTGATATTCGGGATACCATTTTCCTGAGTTTCCCCAATAAGTTTGGTATCACTTATCCAACGTATACTATCAAATCCCTTTATAGGCGTAATCTTTTTAACTGCTAATACATCTTTGATTTCCTGTTGCTGGTTTTCTATAACAACCATTTCTGATGTTGAATCTGCTTGTGCCTTGTTAGAACAGCCTGTTACACTCGTCATAGCTAAACCTGCTATAAGACAAGCACCAATACTTCTTTTAATGTGTCTTGATATCATATCAATCAACCTCCTTATTGATTATAGGAGTATTATATATCACCATAATTTCTAAACCATATAAATTATGTTTCCAAGTTGTAAATATTCAATAATGCCTACATTATTCCCTATCTAAGCTATCTAAATTGCCACCTATAATCCTAACATAGTAACTATCCATAAGCAACATATATGAATCCACTTATCTTAAGAGGCTTATTTCATCTTTTTACTAGATGAAATAAGCCTCTCAATTAACTAACCCTTAGCTTTTTTCGTTTCATGACTATTACCATTATACAGGTTAAGGTCTCAGCAACTGGTACGGTAAGCCATACACCATTCATGCCAAAAATAGTAGGCCATATTGCGATACCTAATAGTATGAAAACAATACCTCGACTAGAAGCAATAATAATGGATGATCTTGCATCACCAATAGCAGTATAATAGCCGGAATTAATGATATTAAAACCAACCATTAAGAAAGCAAAGGCATAGAGCCTGGAACCTTGGACAGCCATATCTATGACAGCTTCGTTACCTTTTGCAAATAACCCTACAAGAAACCTTCCCCCTGTTATGAGGACCGTAAATAGTAAGACACCTATGACCATATTCACTTTGTTAGCTAATTTCAGTGTTTCTTTCAGGCGTTCAGGTTGTTGATTCCCATAATTATAGCTGATGATCGGACCAATGCCATCGGATATGCCGAACATAAGTAATATGCCGAAGTTAGCTAAATAATTAATTGTCGTAAAAGCGGCAACACCTGCTTCACCTGCCATTTTCATAAAAGACATGTTAAAAATATAAGCTGATAAAGCTGCAGCAATAGAGACAACGCCTTCTGATGAGCCATTGTATAACATGGGTGCTACATGAGCTTTTTTATAATGACCTACCAATAAGTTCACACTATTACTTTTATTCAACATGGGTAACATCACTATGAAAAATGCTACTGTGTAGGCAATTCCCGTAGCTAGAGCCGCCCCTTGGATACCTAATCCCAATTCTTTGATTAACACATAATCAAGGCTAACATTTATAACTAGACTTCCGATGGTACTCCACAAATAAAGCTCTGGATGTCCAACAAGTCTATCTGTAAAGCCAAATAAAAACATGACAGCCAAGAATGGGAAAAACCATGCAAATGTTCCTAGATAAGTTGCTACTCCATCTAATAATACTGCATTAGCTCCTAACATAGAGCCTATGGGACGGCTGAACAGCCCACCAAATAACGCACCGATTATTGTAATAATACTGAGCAAGATAAATGCTGTCTTAAATGTATTCTGAGCATCAACTTTTTTACCTTCTCCTAAACGTCTACCGATAATACTAAGGGCTCCAATACTGATAACCATACTTGTTCCAATAATAATCTGTATAAATGGTGAGACAATATTAACACTAGCCAGTGCATTAGGTCCCACATAATTGCCTAAAAATATACCATCAATAATTGTCTGTGAACCAGCAAGAACCATGGAAATAATGGCTGGTATCGTATACTTGAAAAACAAGGTTGATATTTTTTTTGTCCCTAAAATGTTATCTTTCATTCTGTCTACCTCCAATTTCTATAGGAACTTAGGAAACGTTGAAATATAACGTCATATAATTTATTTGTAAAAGTCCCAAAACCCTGGACATTTTGCAAACAGAACATGAACTAATATTTAAGCCGTTCCTTCAATGACGCATTGAAAAACATTATACGCCTTTGAGTAACTCTAATGTCAACCTTTTTATTGAGAGTTGCTGTAAAATGAATATTTAACTCTACTAAGAATTGACAATATAGATTATTTGTTATATAGTTAGTTTGGTCTAACTAATTAAAAGAAAGGTGGTACTTATGAAATTACCCCGTACTAAAAACTTATACCTCTATCTATTTGGTAGTAGCACGTCTATCTTTGGTGATGTGATGCTTACAACGGCTTTGGCTCTTCATATCATGAAACTAACAGCATCACCTAAGTTATTTGGTAGTATCCTTGCTATGGCTTTTATTCCACGCTTTATTTTGAGTATATTTGCCGGTGCTCTTGTTGACCGCTTAGATAAGAAAAAGGTCATGATCTTCTTAGACCTTATACGTGGCTGTGTCCTTTTAGCTCTCTTATTTGTGCCTACTCTTAACCTAAGCATCATTATTCCTCTAATTTTACTCTTTGCAGTGTCCGATACATTTTTTATACCTGCTGCTATATCCATTGTACCTCTTACATTTAAGAAAGATCATATTGGTACCGTTAATTCTCTAGACCAAACACTACGCAGTACTCTTAACGTCTTAGCCCCTATGATTTCAAGCTTTTTGTTTGGTACAATGGGCTTAAAGCTTATTCTTTTAATAGATGCCATAACCTTTCTACTATCTGCATTATCAGAAGTCTACTTAGTGTGTGATTCACCTATAAAGCCTGCAAAAAAACTCTCCTTATTTGGGGACATGGTATCAGGTTTTAAGGTAATTACGAAGGATATTCGTGTGACTTCTCTGATGATTAATGGTGCATTAACACATCTCTTTATGTTTACATTTATTGAAGTGGGCATGATTAGTATGTTATTGGTTACTTTTAAAGCACCAGATTTTCATTATGGTTTCTTGCAAGGCGCTATATCAGCTAGTGCTATCATAGCCTCCTTTATCGCAATGCATCAGCGTCACCGCAGATCTCTCGCTAAACAGATTAATATTGGTATTATCGGTATGATTACTGCTGTAATTATCTTCATACCTATAGGGTCAAATGGTGTTATTTCATGGTTGTCGACAGGTACATACTATCCAGTAATCTATCTTTCACTGGGATGCTTCTGCATGTTTTTATCTTTTGGGTATTACGTGGTGTTTTTTCGGACCTTCTATCAGTCAGAGGTTCCAAGAGAATATCTTGGACGTTTTGCTTCCTTATTTACTATGTTGGTCTCATTATCTCGGATGTTAGGCATGTATGTCTATGGTATTTTATTCGAAGAACAGAAACTCATCTATCCCGTATTATTACTAGCAGTAGGTATGGTCATCAAACTTCTCGTTCATATTCCTTTTATGAAAGTTGATAGGATTAAACACAACACCTAACTCTACGGGGTACAAAAGCATGTTTGGCTTTATTAATGGTCATATATTTGATAGAATGATGATAATGAAGAAATACAAGGAAGGTGGATATATTGGAATTCTATCAACTTATTGACGATATCATCATGACTTGCTCAGTCATTATTCGAGAGGAAAAAGAAAAACTCATACAAAAAGAAGACCTTGATAATATTGCATATGGGCATTTTGCTATACTTGACCAAATCTCACTGTTAGAGAACCCGACCATAACTCTGTTAGCAAAGACCATGGAAATGACCAAACCGACCATGACTGTCCATATACAAAAAATGGGAAAAATAGGACTTGTTTATAAAGAGAAGTCCACTGAAGATAGGCGCGTCTCTTATATTCGCCTATCTGAAATGGGCAAGCGGATTGAAAGCGCAGAATGGCATGCCTTTAAAAGAATGGAGAAATCTATTCAACATAAGCTTACTTATGAAGAGCAGAAGATATTTGCACGAGCATTACAAAAACTTATTATAAAGTAACCCAATTTTAACTACTAAATATTCTTTACCTTTATAGGCAAGTGTTATATGTGATATAATCTGGGCAATAAACACGGTATTGGAGGTAAAAAAATGACAAGTAAATTAATAAAGCAAACAGATCTAGCAGATGTTCGACAAGTGTTAAGAAAATTTCAAGAAGGTTATACCAACAGAAATGTAGATGTTTTAGATGATTATTTGAAAGAACTGTTTATTGACAGTGATAAAATGATAACTGTAGGAACAAATCGTAGTGAATGGTGTTTTGGGTTAAAGGGTTTACGAGGCATTCTTGAAAGCGATTGGAAGTATTGGGGTAATCTGCATGTAGATACTGAGGGTGCTAAGATCAATTCAAAGGATGATACCGCGTGGTTTGTAGCTGATTGTCAGATGCAATGGAGTGAAGAAGAAACTTTTGACGAGTGGTGTGAGTATATTTTATCGGATTATTATGGTGAAGAGGGTCGGTATATTGGGTATAAGACTGAGTCTAAATTAGCCATGATGAATCAAAAGTTAACGTTATTAATGAGAATAGCCAGTATAGATATTTCTAATGACCTACCAACGCCTATTAGAATATCTGGCGGGCTTGTCAGAGAAGGTAATACATGGTACATTAATCGATTACATTTTTCCATTCCAATGCCCAGTTATCCAGAATGGCGCATTGATCCTGATAATCCAGATGCTATGAAGTATTTTGAGCAAGCAAAAGAAAATATGCTTAAACATCAGAAGTCATTCGATACAGATTCTAGGTCATCAATCTGTCAATTACTAACTGACTTCCAAAATTGTTATCTACATTCAGAAAGTTCTACTGATCTTGTCGTCAATGATATGTTTTTACCTTATGACGATATCTATGTTGTAGACCCTAACGAAGTTCCTGCTGCTATTGGTAAAGGACCTATTGGGGAAATGATCAAGCTTCAACGTAACAAGTGGGACTTAATGACGCTTAGTATAGATGAATCTATCATAGGTACGGAAGGCGATACAGCTTTCATTATTACCAATGGTTTATTTAAAAAAACCATGCCTACAGAAGAATTTCTAGAAAAAGAATGGCAACGCGTGAAAGCAACCATACAAAAAGAAGGTAACGGTACGGATAAGCTTTTTGAAGCACAGAAACAAATCGCTAATGCATTCAAAGAGTTATCCTTTGGTGAAGAGGCTCTATGGGAATTCCGGTTTGAGGCCCTAGCTGTGAAGGAAGATGGCAAGTGGAAATTCCATAACGTCCATTTTACTTATCCTGCGTTGTATGTATTTGAAACAAATTATAGTATGACGCCAATGTTATAAACATATGGGGTATCTCGTCATATATGTTGTATATGATGAGATACCCCTTTGATATTGTTTAATTTCAATACTTCTAAGTTCATGGCCTATCCAAATATCCTTCTACTTCACAATTTTTTAGTGTGAACGACGTGTTAATATGGAACGTCATCTCTATTTTATTTCCATTGAACAGAAATTCGTATGTAACTTCATAAGGTGTTTCCAGATAGATAACTTGTACTATTAGTTTATGTTGGCTTACCCATCTTGCATATGAAATATAAGTCTGCTTATGGCACTGAATATCTTTTATAAAGAAGCCAGTCCCCTTGTATTGGTGGGCATAATTAAATTCCACTGTATAATCTTGATGATATTGATTAATAATTTTCATCCTATATTGCCATTTTTCTTTATTGAAGATTACTTTTTTCATATTATTGGGATTTTCTTTTAAAAAATAACACCGCTTATCTAACTGAGGCATTTCATCTGATAAATAAACGGGGCTTGGTTTGCATATGTTATAGCTTAATGTCTTCAATCTAGCATTTAAAATATTGCAATAATCCTTATTAGTTTTACCCATCTGAGATGGTACATTGATTATATACTCGTAAATATATTTTAATAACACTTCTGTCTTTGTTTTTCTTGAAGTTGCAACTACGATCAGTTTCTTATCAGGCACAACAAGGCAGATCTGCCCAAATGCTCCATCCAATCTATAATCATTGTTCTTGCCTATATGTATTTGATAACCATAATGCAATCCTGAGTACTTTTTATTTTCTTTATCTTTTTCAGTATGTTTATATATCTGAGGAGATATGGCTGCCTTAATATAATCATCTGACAGAATTCTCCTCCCTTGGTACACACCTTTATTTAATAGCATGATACCAATCTTAGCAATAGCATCTGTCGTCAAACTTAATCCCATACCACCAGCTGTTAAACCTGACGGACTAGTTTCCCATTGTGGTTTTGGAATGTTAAGTGGCAAGAACAGATGCTCACTTAAAAAGTCTCGTAGACTTTGTCCTGTTGCTGTTTCTACAATAGCAGATAACATATGCGAACCATGTGTACTGTAACAATAATAGGTACCAGGCATATGAGGAAACTTCTGGGCTAGGAATTCTTTTACCCAATCTTTTTGAGGAAATATCTTAGCATAGGTGTCATCATGAATACCTGAACTCATAGTTAATAGATCCTTGATACTTATGCAGCGCAAGTGCTTTCCCATGGACTCAGGAAGTTTATTAGGAAAATAGGCAATGACCTGATCATCTAATTTAATAAAACCCTTATCAACTGCAATACCGATACCTAGAGAAGTTATGGATTTGGTCATAGAAAATAATAAGTGTTGGTCTTCTAATGCATAAGGTACTTTATTAAATTGAGTAAGTATATGATCATCATGCAACAACATAAAGGTCTTAAGCGAAATTGCTTCATCTCGTTCTGTGACTTCAATAAAATCTAAAACTCTTTTAGATGATATACCAAAATCTTCTGGTCTATTGTGATATTTAAGCATACTATGACCTCTTTCACATATTTATCGCCTTCTATATTAGCATAATACCCTACTAATAACAAATATCTACATCAAAAAAACCTCGCTAAAAACGAGGTTTTCATTACCTTTCAATAAGTATAACTATACGATTACCGATTATTGATCTGTTGATTATATATATCCACTGGTATAAGTGGCATATCTAATTTCAACTGGGTCTCAGGTTCAATACACAGCTGCGTTACGATTTCTCTTCCTGCTTGCTGCAGTAGCCCCCTATAATTATCAATAATGGGCTCTAACTGCTCATTACTCATCATCAATAGGGGTCCTTGTCCTCTAAAGATTTTTGCTATAACTTCTGAACTCATATTTCGTGCCATACGATCCATCATAAATTCTAACGCTTTGAACTGACTTCGTTCTGCAAATCCACCATTACTGATGACCATTATTCTAGGCGCTTGTTTGCCATGATGCTTTTCTTTAAAAGCATCTACATGTTTGCTTTCGCCATGCTCATCTTTCTCAATAAAATAGTTTCCATAAGCTATACAACGATCCAAAAATACCTTTAGCATACCAGAGACATTATCAAAATAAAGGGGTGTTCCCAGTATAAGTATATCCATATCTTTAAAATGGGATATGGCATCTTCCATATCATCTTTTAATACGCATATATTCTTCTCCTTATACCAACAATGCAAACATCCTTTACAGTGATGTATGGTCTTCTCAGCCAGTGTATAGTTAACAACATCTGCACCTTCTTCTTTTGCACCTTTTAGAACTTCATTAATCATGAGATGAGTAGTGCTGTGCTTGCCTTTTGGACTACCATTATATGCAACAATTTTCATATTATAACCTCCTATTTATATGAAGAATTACATCATTGACATACTAATTAAGCAATTCTCCTAGTTATAAGTATAGGTGTTATATGACAATCCTTCTTTACACTCCTTGCGGTATTACGCGTATCGGTAAGTAGATACTGGATGAACCATTATTTTTGTACGCCTTATCATAAGCTTGTATAAATAATATCTCCGATTTTTCCATTTCAATTTTGGCTATGGTCAACCATCTTGCTAAGTCACGCACAACAAGTGTACCTATATGTAACAGATCACCTGTGTATTGAAATTTAGCACTGAGCATATTTGGAACCTTGTAACTGGTATGATTCCTATTATGATTGTCTATTTTTAAATCAATACCAAAGAAAGTACGTATACATTCACTATCATCTTGATGGAGAGGTCGAAAATAAATAGCATAGGCACTGTACGTAGCGATTGGACTAACTGACCTCATAAAAGCTTGTGCACGCATGTTTACTTTCTGTTGAATATTTTCATCAGTGAGTTTAACATCCATGTAAAACCCTATTAAAGTAAGCTCCTCTTCCTCTACAATAGTAAAATCCGCCACAACATCACTATTAAAATTCTTCATAGACCTTTTAACAACATGAGGAATTGGTTGAAGCTCCAATTGAACCCCTTTCTTTCGTACTTGACCAGGAGGTAACCCATAGTGCTTTTTAAATGCTCGAGTGAATGATGTTTGGGAAGTAAATTGCAAAGCATAAGCGATATCCACCATGGTCTCGGATGTTTCCATCACGTATATTAGCGCTCTATTAAGTCGTCGTTCATTAATATACTTATTTAAGGAACAACCTACAACCGCTGAGAATATTCTATGAAAAAAATACTTCGATATATAAACCTGCTGGGAAAGCACGTCCAATGTTAACTCTTCTTCCAAGTTCTCTTCTATATAGTTAATGGTGTTTTCTATTAAACGAATATAATCCATAATACAAACTCCTTAGGTATTGTATGATTCGCTGCCTTACAATCTATGATCTACCTTTGCTTCTTATCTCCTGTAGTAATATATTCTGCCTTCTAGCCTCTCTGATAACATATATATAATGAATACTGGCACCAATAATATAAGGAATCGTGAAACTAAGAAATGCGTCCCGATAACCATTAGGATGAATAGGGGCAAATAATACTTCAATGTAACTACTTGCCATGATAATACCCATAGCAATGGCATATTGTATAATAATCATGACCAAAGGTGATAAACGCTGAAAATATTGATGTGTATACATAATACCTACACCCAAACTGGTCCATAAAATCATTCTAATTGAATTGACTGCTTTTATACTATCTCTTCCCATAGCAAGGTGTAAACCTGCATTTACAAGTGAGAGAATGGTATAACTTACACAGATGACGATTAGTATTTCAGTGAGATTCTTTTTTCTCATAGGACATTGCGCCTTTCTTCAAGATACCGTTTGAAGCTTGTTCTATAGCTTCTATTAATAATCAGACATTCTTTATTCTCCATAATGGCCTTAACTCTCATATTCACCTCTGGCTTAATGGCTTGCACGTGTTCAATATTCACCACATTCGATTTATTGATACGTACAAAACCCTCACCAGCCAAATCCATCTCTAGCTTAGCTAGACTTTCCCCAACCTGATATATTTCTTCCTTAAGGTATGCAAATGTACGTTTATCCACATATTCAAAATAATATATATCACTAATTCTTATTAATATCTGTTCATTCTTATCTGTCTTTCCATAGAGATGCAAGTTGATGTTGATCCCTTCTATTATGCCAATAACCTTCTCTATTATAGGTGTCATTCTACGGTAATGTACGTCTACATGCTCTTCTTTAAGTTTGTCATCTTGAAATAATCGTAATTTCATGGGTCACCACCTGTATAAGAAGAATCAACATGAAATTAATACCTATTCTATTGATCCTATTGATTTAGTATATAAAATTCATTACTTTCTGCTTATATTGTACAGGATAATCCATATAAGCTTCAACATGTTTTGAATCATTTAACCAATATTCTTTTCCATGAGCTGAAATACTCTTATATATGGTTTCACCCATGGCTACTGTGGCTACATCATCTTGCTCCCCTTGAATAATCAGTACTGGTATCTGACACTTTTTCATAGCTAATAGCACATTAGCATCATCGAAACCAAAGCCATATTTTACTTTTAATACTAAATTACCACACCAAACCACATAATCAATGGGTAGAGGTACATCCATGGTCTTCCACACTTCTCTAAACATGCTCTCCATACTGTCAAAGGCTGAATCTAAAATGACCCCATCTACATTATTGGTAGCATGTTCTGTGCCAGCATATAACCCCGTCGTCACTGCGCCCATAGAGAAACCTTGTATGATTAGTTTCTTATTTTGTATATTTCCTTTTACATAGTTCACAATTGCTTTAATATCACGTTTCTCAAAGTAGCCAAAGGAGATCTGGTCTGAGGACGATTCTCCACTCCCCCTTTGATCAAGGGCAATGACATTCCATCCATGATTAAGATACATCTGGGCTTGTGGAAATATACTCACATAATCACCACCAAGACCGTGGACTAGAATAACTGTATCATTGTCTACTTCATCATGGGTATAATAAGCAATAAACAAATCGTACCTATTATCATTTTAATCCGTTTCTTGGTAAATCGTTTCCTCTTGCTTTTCCCTTTTTGTTCCATATATATTCTCCCATCTCTCTAGACTTAACACTTAATGTAGCCATACTATAACAAAAGAAAAAAGAAGATTCCACCGAATCTTCCTAAGTTGCATAATATGGCTACTATAATGCAATTCTATAACTCAAACCAAAAGTTCATTACACAATAAAAACTATAGCCCCTCATGCTATAGTTTTTATTTATCCTATATATAAAAAATCCCTTATTACTTAATTGAAGTATTCATAAACTCTATGGCATCTATTTTAACTGTCTCATCAGTCTCGATGTAAGATATTACCACTTGATCCCCTTTATCCGTAAGTGCTATGGATGGATATTGGTCTGCTGAGACAACAAACAGGGTATCAAGGTTTTCAATTTTCACAAGGAAGTAACCGTCTTTATAGGCACCCACTCTAGATACTGTACCAGATTTTTTTTCTAGTGTATTATACTGATCACTTAATGTATTGGTAGCACTTCCCTCTGTGATTAAGATTCGATTGTATTCTGTTTGAGCTTCTCGAAGTGTTTTACCCCAAGCCACTGCCCGATAATTCTTAACTGAACATAATCCGTAACCGACTACGTTCCCGCTCTTACCCTTTAATGTAGAAAGGTAGGAGGCTTCTCCATTAATATTAATGAGATATGGATATTTGGCTGTGTATCCAGCATTCTGTACTAATTCTTCCATTAATCCCATTGCTTTTTGTTCTGTTGATCCAGAAGTTCGATTGTATTGTGCTGTACAAGTACGAGGGTTATATATAATAAAGCCTGTGGTTGCTTCATCTCCACCATAGGACGTAATGCCTGTATAGAAATATATATTACCTTCTTTAAAAACATAGCCGATACCTTCTGTATTTTTTAACTTCCCTGTATCGGAAGGGTTCCACCAGCCATTGGTATATTTACCCCAAGCTTCTAAATGCTCATCGAATATATCTTTTGAGGCTACTCTATCTACCCAGTCTGGTTGTTTTCCTTTATCATAGCGTGTCACTTCTTTGGTTATTGGATTGACAATAATCACACCTGATACTTTTGTTGTCGTAAGTCCTGTCTCATGTGTATATGCAGTAACTACCCACTGAGGATTACCTTCTGAATCTTCTTCAAAGGAATAATCCGTAAGACCGACATTCTTATGTTGCGCATAAATCACTCGCTTAAGATCATTACCAAAGTATGCGGATGGTGCGACTTTAAATTCTTTCTCTATAAATTCGGCATCACCTGTTGTTGCATTTACCTTAATGTAGCCTGGAATCGTTTTATTTTTCAAATACTTAAAAAAGCTAGAGTGTTCCAGTGGAAATAGCCAATAGGGTTTATCATCAATAACGGATAGAGTTCCAAATTCTTTTGAAATAGCGTAAGTTGAACCAAGTGATGGGTCCTTCTCCGTGATGAGCTTTTCACTAAATTTGATAGCGTCTGATTCATCCCATATGATAAGATTCTCCATATCTACATTCGGTACCGATTCATCAAACACGACTTCTTGCACATCCAACATTTTTTGTTTAGCGCCTGCCTTAAACATAGCTGAAGATGATATGAAACCGATAATGAGGTAGACCAGTGACAGTACGAGAATGGCTCCACCTATCTTACCAGGTAAATGTGTAACAACTTTCTTGTATTGTGTGCTGTAACCTACTCCAATCATGACTACTGCAAAAACCATGATGAGTAACACGATTCCAGCGAACTTGATGCTAAGCACCGGTAATGTTACGAGTGCTACTAGAAAAGTGACGATAGCACCTATGATTGCTCCTATAATTGTATGTTTCATGAAATATCCTCCCTCATCTCATGATGTATGTTTAACACCTGATTGCTATATCTAGCTTGTATCTAACATACTCTATATATTGAATAAACGGTGATATGTATTTTCCTTCGTTCAATATATGTCCTTATACTTATATTATAGAGAATCTTCACCTTGTTCTCAATCACATAAATGCTACATCAGACAGTATATCAACTCATGTTTGATATATCTACTTGTCAAATGTAGCATACATAAAATAATCTATTTATTAATATCATATTTTAAAGAGTGTTTTTCTATCTCAATCTCAATATCGCTTAGTAGCTTCTGTACACGTTTAATCTGCGGTATTATTTCACGTAGTCTTATAATCTCTTCTTTATCAACGATGCCGTCAGCTAAGACTTCAAAAAGCTCATTCTTGAATAAATCCAGTGCTTTATTGGCACTAATCAACCCATATCCAGATTCAAAAAGAGTTTTAGGAGCACTATAGGGATGATCCTCTTTACCAATGAGACAACCTTCTGAACAATGTTTACGTCTAAGTACTGGATCCTCATACACCTTACTCATTGCATAGACCACTTCTGGACTAGGTGCGCTCTCACCCGTCTCATATCGACCTAATGTTGCCCCGCTAATGTGTAATTTTTCTGCCGCTTCTTCTCTATTAAGAGGGTTTGCACTGCTTGCATTATATTTTTCTCTTGCTTTTCGATATATGTTGTTTCTCTTCATCACTTTGTCTCCTTTTCATATGATGTACATTAGAATCATTATAATACATATTCCATTCATATAAAAGAGGTTAGGTATGAGAAAAAAATAAAATCTACTTAAATAGGATACCCTGCGTTTATATAATTAGAATTTGCCTCAGGACCAAAACCTAATTCAGCACATCTTTTTCGGAATTTATTAATCCCTTCTATGTATCTTGCATCGTTCATATAATTAATTGTTTCAGTTGGATTAATCCTTAAATCAAATAATACTTCTGATGCATCATCCCCATACCACTGATATTTCAAATCATCCTGTTTTATCATAACTTTATTTCCCCATACTTGAGAAACAGATTCATTATACCAGGTATCATTCTTTCCTTCCATCAGAGACACGAGACTTCTACTATCTAATCCATCAGGTATAGGAATATCAGATAGATCACATAACGTAGCAAATAGATCACATAGATTAACATTTTCCTTTATCCTTCTGGCTTTGAATCTTTTGGGGTATCTAATCATCAATGGTACTTTAACACTTCCCTCAAAAAACTGCTGTTTTTCCCAAATGGCATGTTCACCTAACATTTCTCCATGATCAGATGTATAGATAATGATCCAATCATCTAGGTTTTGTCCTGCTTGTTCTAAAGACCTATAAATCCTTTCAAAGTTTGAGTCCATGGTTTCTACATTAGCATAATAGGCTGCCATTGCACGACTTAAATCTCTTTCTGATATATCAATTCCTGCTCTTAATGGTCCTTCCATATTTGGATTCTTACTTAAATAATCATGTTCAGCTGGTTCTCGATTACGATATAGCTGGGTTCGATTGAGATAATAGTTAAATAATTTTTCATCAGCTAAATAAGGATAATGGGGATTGATAAGTCCCACATATAATAGTAATGGTATGTCTTTCGTTGCTCGATCATAGTAACTATCTATATAATGTTGATAAATATAATTCTCTGCACCCATTATTGTCATTTTATCAGCTCTTGTATAGGGGGATGTACCAATTCCTGCTCTCAATATTTCTTTCTCTTCCGTCCATTTAAACCCTTGAGGCTTTTTATACTTCTTTGATTCTTCTTTTTCTACAGGAATAAATCTAGGGAAAATATCACAATCTCCAGCTATCCTTTGTGTCCAGCCCTGCATCTGATCAATACCACTGTGATGAAGTTTTCCTGCCGCCACTGTTTTATAAGCATACTTAGAAAATACTCGAGCAAAAGTCAAATAATTGGGTTCTAAATCTTCCCCAAAAATCTCAACGTTGCATGTCTTAGGTAGCTGTCCCGAAGCCATACACTGCCTTGCTGGAATACATACAGGTGAAGGCGTATAGGCATTCTCAAAAATAACTGCATCCTGGGCAAGCTTATCTAAAAAAGGTGTACGCACAATATGATTGCCAGCAAAACCAGAAATATCATATCGGTGCTCATCACTCATTAAAAAAAGAATATTTGGTTTTTTATTCATTTTGTCCTCCCTTAGTCTCTGATATTATCTTGATAAAAATTATGTGTATACATCTAAGGAGTTGTCCCAAAATTCATTTTGTGACAACCCCTTAATGATTATTCTTTGCACTATCCCATTATGACGAGAAAATACTTAGGTATTACAATTCTCTTAGTAAACAAAATTTATACAACCATGCGCTTTAATTAGTTGACATTACCTTAAAATCATCATAATAAGCTACTCCATGTATACCATTATTGCCCCACCAGTCTCCAAAGGCTACATAGTTAAATGATGTTATTCTTGTAGTCGTGTATACCTTTGTATTATCAATATATAAATCCATATGACTACCTGATGTGGCATCCCATACTAATTGGTGCCACCCTTGTGATCGCTCAACAGAGGTTGGCATGTAATTACCTTCATCACGGATCACATAATGGGTTAAACCATTGGTTTTAGTGGTATCAACACCCATTCCAAGCCATGTGCCATCACTGATCATTGCAAGATTTTGCTTTCTACCTCCTGTATAGCCATCATCATAATACCAAATTTCGCCTACAGCATTGTAGTTGTTCCCTAGTTGTTTTTCAATGACATCCATATCTTCATCAACGACATAGCTATATGTTCCGCTATGTGCCTGTTGGTCACTAACGGTTTTCGTTCCTTTTGCTCCGTTATCTGCAACAGTCCAGTCGTCCAGACCATTTTCGAAGCCTTCTTCTACGTCTACAACGGTATCAATCACTTTGATTACACATTCAGCATAAGCGCCACTGTCTGAGCGAACTGTAACTTTTGCTTCTCCTACACCGAGTCCTGTCACTTTTCCTGTATCATCTAACTGTACTATACCATCCGTAACTTGACCCAAGGTCCATGTCAAATTCTTATTTGTTGCATATAAAGGCATGACATTAGCGGTAAGCATAACCGTTTCACCTACATGAATCTCTAGGGTATTCTTATTAAGTTCTACTGTTTCTACAGGAACTGTAGGGTCTATTTTGAAATCATCATAATACGCTGTTCCATGTATACCATTATTACCCCACCAGTCGCCAAAGGCTACATAGTTAAATGATGTCATTCTTGTAGTCGTGTAGACCTTTGTATCATCAATATATAAATCCATATGATTGCCTGATGTGGCATCCCATACTAATTTGTGCCATCCATGTGATCTCTCAAGAGATGTGGCTATGTAATTACCCTCATCACGAATCACATAATGGGTTGAACCGTTGGTTTTAGAAGTATCCACTCCCATTCCAAGCCATGTGCCATCACTTATCATTGCAAGATTTTGCTTTCTATCTCCTGTATAACCATCATCATAATACCAAATGGCACCTACAGCATTATAGTCTTTGCCTAATTGTTTTTCAATGACATCCATGTCTTCATTAACAATATAGCTATATGTGCCACTATGAGCCTGCTGGTTGCTAACTGTTTTCGTTCCTTTTGCTCCGTTTTCTGCAACATTCCAATTATCCAAGCCATTCTCAAAATCATCTTCTGTAAAATATTTGGGTTGTCCTGTTGTAAATTGATATACAGAACTCCATTTTTCTCCCGTTATTTTAGTTGAATTAATAAAAGCTCTTACCTTCCAATAATATGTCGTATTGGCTTCTAAAGAAGTTATTTCAGCACTTGTCCTATTAAATGCCTGATCCACTACCATAGTAGAAAAATTTACGTCCTCTGAAATAATGAGCTCATATAAATCTGCTAATTCTGATGACTGCCATCTAAATACCGTTTTCAGTGGGTCCATACCCGCTTCATTATTTTCTGGTGCTGTTAAGTTGAAGTCACCAACGTTTATTGACAAATCATCACGGTATTGATCAATTTTCAAGCCAATTTGATCAAAAGCAATAGGCTCAAATTCGGGAAGCTGTTGATATATAATGGAATTCTCCTCTAATGCAAAATTCATATTTGCTGCATCAACAAATCCTGGATCTTGTGTCACAATTAAACTATCTACTATTTCTCCATATGTCCTTACACTATTAGCAATGCTATTCCCACCGGAATTGTAGCGTACGTTGTTTTTGACAACATTTCCTTTTGGAGCACCTGCATTATCTTCCCATATATTAACTAGCTTAGGGTATTTACTACGCCATGGTTCTTCCTTATATGGAACATTCATTAATGCCTTATAGCATGTACCATTTGGCGCTTGCGCATGATAACTAGCCCAACCAATACCACGGTCATCTAAATGCATAGAATTTTTACAATTGATGAAGATGTTATTTTCTATGTTATTGTCACGACCACCACCTATTAAGAATGCGTAGTTTGCAATATTATAGAATATGTTTCCAGTAATGTCAGCACTACTCATCATATCATCCAGATAGATAGCATATGAACCCAGTCCAGATAATGTAGGGATGTCGTGAATGAAATTGTTTTTAATGACATTGCCTCGATATGTCCAGTCACGTGGCGAGTAGATAACCCCCGCATCGGCAGTTTCAGTACATACATTATAGATTTCATTGTTTTCCATAAGGAGGTCATTTCCTCTAAAACGTATAGCTAGGTGAGGCGCGTCATGTATCACATTGTTGATAGCTTTGTTTCCAACACCATTTAATGAAACTGCTGCTGTATAGGTTCTAATAAGACGAGCATAGTTAAAAATATGATTATTTTCAGCATAGTTTCCTGCAGGTACAAGGTTATTTCTATCACCACCTATAATAGATATGCCTCCTGCACCTGTATCATATATATCACAGGCTACAACACCATTATTTCTTCCTCCGCCAGATTCACTATCGATTAACATGGTCCCACTAAAACCAGCTTCTTCATCCCCTATTGCAACCGCTTTTTGTCCAAGACGTCTAAGTGTACAATGGGCAATCAGATTATTCGAACAATCCATCATTTTGACACCATCTCCACATGATATTTCAAAGATGATATCTTCTATTGTTATATTAGAAGCGTTTTCCATATTTATTAATGGTTTGTTTAATAAAGAAATCTGTACTGTACTGCTTGTGATATCGCTTTCAGGATAAACGTAAAGAATCCCACTTGTTCTGTCCAGATACCATTCTCCTGGAATATCTAGTTCTGATAATAGATTGTATGCATAGAAACGTTTCCCTCTACTTATACCGTAAAAGCTTGGATTCTCCGCTATAAATTGTTTATTCACCGTATCCATTGATACTTTTAGATTATCATCAGCCCAATCCCATTTCCAATACCCAAAAAGCCATATGTCACTTTCCCCAGCCCATCGGTTTATAGCGTCATCTGAATACTCAAAAACTGGACTTTCTTCAGTCAACCATTCATCTGAATAACCTGGACCGCCTTTATCTGGCATATGATTACGTGGTATAAAGCCTTCTTGTATAACTGTTCCAGTCGTCATAAACCCACTGTTAGGATAACGTGCCAATGTCATTGTCTTGCTATTAATAAATAATTCAGGTGCTGGTGGATTCTGTGGCCATCCAAATCCGTTCTTAGGAATATTCCCATATTCTGTAATCCCCTGTGTACTTAGATCAATTTGCACAACTTTTTCTTTCGCCTCATTTGGAAGTCTATCAAGAATCGTTGCGTCCGTTACAGTTGTAAATGCATTTGAATCAAGGTTATACCCACCCATAATACTCACTTTTTCATTATTATATGCCTTATAGCTAATAGGCGCACTATCTGTACCTGAATCCTGCTCATTTAACTCAAAGGATTGGGTTCTGTTATAGACACCACTTCGCATATAAACGGTTACGCCTCCATCTGGTAAACCAGAACCATTCTTTAGTTCCCTGATTGTATCTCTTGCTTTTTCTAGTGTTGCAAAAGGAGCATTCATTGTTCCCTCATTACTGTCACTACCATTTTGTGATACAAAGAATGTTTCCCCTGCATCCTGTGCATACACCCCTGCTGTAAAAGTTAAACCTGAAAATAGACTGCATATCATGACCAAACTTAATAACTTACTGATCCTTTTTTTCACCTTTATCATAAGTACTTCCTCCTTGTAATCATTAGTCTCCTGAAAGTCCGCTAGCCTTTATTTTGTACTTTGTATAGAGTCAATTTCTGTTACCCCTACTAAGGATTTACCCCATTACTTTTATATATAGCGAAAATAGCTTTAGAATACCCGCAGGTATATCTAAAGCTCATTTTCAACATCTTATCTTGAAAATACGACTATTTTGATGCTAAGAAATCATCTATTTGTTCTTGGAATCCTTCAATGACTTTGTTAATGCCTGCTTTTTCTAATTTATTAACAAACTCTTCATATTTAGCATCAACATCATCACCTAAAGCACCGAATTCTAATGCATTTTGATATTCTTTAATGATTGTATCCAGTTGTTGCAAAATAGTTGAATACTCTTCAGTATTTACTTTGAAGCCCATCAAGTTTGATTGTTTAGCTTCACGATGCATTTTGTCAAGATATTCTGACCAACCTTCAACGCCACCTTCGATTTCATAACCAAGCATTGTATTTCCTGTTGCCCAGTTTGCTAGCCCATATGAATCTTTATCAATAATTTTTATGGTGTTATCATTAATTTTCTCATAGTTTTTACCTTCGAATCCATAAACCATTAAGTTATAAAATTCTTTATCTGTATTAATTAAGTTAATAAGTTGCATGGCTTCATCTGGATATTTAGCTGTAAAAGGAATAGCTAGGTTAGTAGGTGTTCCATAAGGTGCAAGGTATTGAAAGTCCACTGTTGGAATGATAGTGATTTCTACATCATTACCTTTCTCTTTTGCTCTTTTAGTATCTTTTTTCGCTTGATCTTTAAGTGTCTCATGTACCCATGAAATATTACCGTCTTTTACAAATTCATCTGCACGAGGTTTATCAGCTGATTCTACCGCTAATACATCTTCTCTAATATAACCTTTTTTGTACCAATCTGCCATAGTATGTATCATGTCTTTATATTGAGGTGTTAAGTATTTGTTCATAACCGTACATGATTCATCACCAATTTTTACAACAACAGGTACATTTTGATTAGCTATTGGTTCATAACCATTTCTACTTAACCATGATACAGATGGAGATGGTCCTTTTTGCAACGTACCGTTTTCTTTCGCTTTTTTAAAGTATACTTCAAGAGCATCCCAATCCTCTTGATCAAATGTTAAATCTTTAGTAAATTGTGCTTCTAGTGCAGCTGCATCAACATATTCATCTGCTAATGGTTTGTATAAGCGAATACCTCTTCTCATTTCAACCATTTGTTGATAGTTAGGAACAGCATAGACTTGCCCATCAACACTTGCTTTATCTAAAACAAATTGTGGAATAACATCCGTTATATCCGGGCAATTCTTAGCAATTAAATCATCCATTGGTGTTAATAAACCTTCTCTTGATATTAAATCAAAGTTTAACATCCAACCAATCCATGCTACATCCATTTGATCCCCTGCCGCGGTTAACAGTTTCCATTTTTCAGTCCAATCACCATAAGGAATTACTTGAATATCCATCTGTACACCTGGCAATTTTTCTTTTAACATTTCATTTGCTGCTGCAAATACTTCATCTTGCCCTTCTTTTTCATCTCCACCTAAGAATAGTTTAAGAGTTTTTGTTGACGTGGTCTCTTTTCCATTTTCCTTGGTTGTATTTGTTTCTTTTTTAGTTGATTCTTTACCCTTACATCCCATTAAACCCATACTCAGCATTAAAACAACGACTAATAGCATGCTTACACCTTTTTTACAATTTTTCAACATGTAAATTCCCCTTTCGTTTTGTAAATATCTCTTTCTAATAAACTATTTATAATCACAGGCTTACCTGTAACTAACCCATTAACCTTTAACAGAGCCCACTGTTAATCCTTTAGCAAAATATTTTTGGAAAAATGGGAACACCATTAACATTGGACCTGCGGCAATGATACACATTGCAAATTTCAAACTTTCTACAGGTGTATCTTCTATTGCTGTTAAATCTATACCTGGAGGTGCATTATTTGCCATAATTCTTAAAAACTCAACTTCTTGTAATATGCGTTTCAACAAAAATTGTAATGTATATAAGTTGGAATCCGTAATATAAATCAAACTTGTATACCAATCATTCCATTTTGTTAACAATGTGAGCAATGAAACTGTTGCTAACACTGGTTTTGATAATGGCAATATGATTTGAAAGAATATCCTTATTTCACTTGCCCCATCAAGCTTTGCCGACTCTACCAGTGAAAGTGGAAGCCCTTGAAAGAATGTTCTCAGTATAATGATATAAAAGGCTGAACATAATGTAGGCAAAATATAGATCCAAATCGTATTTCCTAAGTGAAGGTATTTGTAATTCAGTATATATGTTGGGATTAATCCACCATTAAATAACATGGTAAAAAAAACTAAGAAACTGACAGGTTTACGTAATTTAAAATCTTTTCGTGATAGGGGATATGCACAAAGAGCCATAACAAGAACGGATAAAAAAGTTCCAAAAAATGATTGAAAAGCAGTTACAACATAAGCCCTTATAACTTCACTACTATTACTCAGTACAAATCTATATCCCGTCCAGTCCAAATAAGGAGGGATAATCTTAAACCCTTCTTTAACTAATATATCTTCGTTGGTTAAAGACGCCGTTACGATTAACAGAAACGGAACAACGAAAGCAATGGACATGATGACAAAAAATACATTAATCCATGTTCTATAACTCATCTTTTTCTTTTTTCTTACTGACATGCTGACACTCCATTTCTTAAGTCATTATAATTAGAATAACGATGATTCCGGTTCAACTTTTCTTACTATGCCGTTCATCGTAACAATCATGACAAACCCTACTAATGATTGAAATAGTCCGACAGCAGCAGTCGTTCCTAAATTACCGGTTCTTAAGCCACGATATACATATGTGTCTATAATATCTGTTGCTGGATATAAAAGACCAACATCCCTCGGTATAACATAAAATAAACCAAAATCTCCTCTGAATATATTTCCAAAAGCTAGTAATGTAAGCACAATCATAAGTGGCTTAATACTAGGTATTGAAATATGAAGGATTTGTTGAAATCTATTGGCACCATCAATTTCTGCAGCTTCAAAATAGGCTTTATCTATACCCATTAATGCTGCATAGTACATAATACAATTCAGCCCTAATACTTTCCATGTATTTGTGATTAGCAAGATCCACGGCCAAGCAGATACTTTAGAATACCAATTGACAGGTGAACCACCAAAAAACTCAATTACTTGATTTAAAATTCCCATAGTGGGACTTAGAAATGTATATGTTATGTAGCCTACAATGACCCAAGATAAGAATCTTGGCAACATCATTGATGTTTGGTAAAATTTCAAAGCTCTTTTACTTCTTACTTCATACAATAGCAAAGCAACAATAACACCTGCTACAAGATTTATAATAATAAAAAGCAAAGCATACCCTACTGTATTTCTTGTAATTCTCCATGCATCTTGTGACGTAAAAAAGAACTTAAAGTTTTCGAATCCATTCCATGCACTTCCTAAAATACCTTTTGGTGCTCTATATTTCTTAAAAGCAATAACGACCCCAAACATAGGTAAATATGCAAAGATTAAATAGGCAATTATTGCTGGCAAGGTTAATACGAATAATTCTAAGTTTTTCTTGAATGATTTCCTTGATATTTTCCTCATTAAATTCCACCTTCTATATGTCTATCTTTTTTTAATCTGCTTCGCTATGCTTATTTTATCATCATTTAAGGGGGTTATAAATTCTAAATAATTAATTAAAAGGTATGCCGTTTTACTTATCTCGAATGAAGGAGTTCACTTTTTTTACAACGGTATCCTTTTATATCTTTTAGAACAAATATCCTTATTTTAGGCATAACATATAGAAAACTTCTGTTTAATCGTCAAGGATTATTAAACAGAAGTATAGATACTTAATTTATATACACCTCAAGATATTTTAGTATCATGTATTAGCTAAATTATCGACAGGTAATTTTATTGTAACTGAAGTTCCTTTATTTCTTTCGCTCACAACTTTAATCCCATATGCGTCTCCATAAAGAATTTTTAACCTTTGATTAACATTATACATACCTATACCTTCTTTTTTTAACAGGTATTTGTTGTTGATTTTATTATTAATCTTTGTTACTTCGTCTTTACTCATTCCCACACCATTATCCGTCACAATTATCATTAGGGTTTCACGATGTAATTCACAGCTTATACGAATAACACCTTTCATTCTTTTTGGTTTTATACCATGATAAATGGCATTCTCTATGATAGGTTGTAGGGTTAATTTCATTATTTTGCATGCTTTTATGTCCTCTTGGATCAACCACTCTGCTTCTATCCTGTCTTTATATCTGGTTTTCATTATTTCTATATATGTTTTACAACATTCTACTTCATCCTCAAGACTAGCAAATTGTTCACCATCTAAAGAATATCTTAGCATATTGGACAGTTGTGTGATCATATCAGAGGCATCATTTTGTCCATTAGTCAAATCGATTGTTGTCCAATTAATAGCTTCTAATGTATTGTATAGAAAATGAGGATTCATCTGTGATTGTAATGCTTTATTTTGTGCCTTATCTAGTAAACTAATTTTATTTCTCAACTCATATTCCAGGGTTTCATTAGATAATATAATCTGAAATATGTTATTGGAAATATACTTAACTTCATTTTCGTTTTTTTTCTTTTTACTATCCCATAATCGAGGATTTTCTATTATGCGCATTATGGTTCTTACTGGTGCATAGGTTTTTAGAGTTAACATATAACTTAAAATAAGACTTAGTATAAACGATAGAAGCAAATTACGTTTAACATAAGTATTAATCTTGTTTACATCATTGCTATAACTGGTTAGTGGAAGCATGGCTAAGTATGTCCAATCTAAATATTTAGAATCCACTACTGTAACAATATATTCTATTTTATCGATTGTAACGATATCTGAGCCCTCAAAGTCTTTATATTTAATTTCACTAAAAATATCAATATCTTTAACGTCTTTCAAAAAATCGTCGGAATTTTGACTAATGATTACTTGCCTGGTGTTATTATCAATAACCAACGTACTCATATCGTTTTCTACAAAGGGCATGTTTGTCATTTTTGCTAGATAACTGGCTTTTAAGTTCACTGTAACAGAACCAAGTATCTCTGTGCGTTTCTTTCTAACATAATGCACAACTGTCACATAGTTACGATGATTTTCACCTTCTCTATTTTCCTGCCAAGAAAAATACCTATTTATTAATTGAGGATTTTTTATATCTTCCTCATACCAATTTTCGTCAACGATTGTGGTGTCGTTCATACCTACTTCACCAATTAAATAATCAATATTTCCATATAACGCCTTGTCCAATTTCATTGAGTGTAAATAGATACTCGATATATAGTCGTAAATATTAATGTAGCCACTGGTTCGTTCATGAATAATAGCTATAGAATTATCATAATTAGCATAGTTATCATCGGAATCAAAGAAAATATTATATCCATTAGATATCGAAATATGTGCTGTTAACCTTGTAGCTTCTTGCATTGCTCTATCAACAGTTTCCTGCATCCTTAGTACAGAATTATAATTTGCTGTCTCAATTTCTTGAATTACAGCATCATTATACTTATTTTTCACAGAGAATGTAATGATTATGACGGGTAAAGATGTACAAAGAAAAATCAAAATAAAATTCTTGATGAGTAAGGATTGAAACTTAAAGGACTTAATATAATTCCATATATTAATCTTAATCATACTATCACCATATCTTTCTATATCTTCCCATATTCTGTTGGCGATAATCCTGTATATTGTTTAAAAACCCTTGAAAAATACTTACTACTCTTATACCCTACCTTTTCACTGATTTCATATGTTTTATACTGACCTGCCTTAATTAATCTTATGGCTTCATTCATCCTGACTTTTGTTAAATAATCGGTGAAAGTTTCTCCTGTTTTCTGTTTAAAATAGCGGCAAAAATACACGGAATTGAGAAAAACATGATTCGATACATCTTCCAAAGAAATATCATATTGATAATTCTCATCGATATAGCTCATGGCTTTTTCTATAACCCTTTCAGCAGATTCATCCTTATTCTTACCTATAAATGAAGCAATATATGTATATATCTCAAAACAATAATTTTGTAGTTCATCCATATCTCTTATCTTTAAGATATGGTTATAGTTTATTTTCCCATTTGTAATTGAAATAATATCCACATCCAATTGACTGAATTTATTGGATAGATTTGCCAGTAAGTCAATGACAACTTTTTGAGTGAACTGTATAGGTTGATCTGCTAATTGATTAAAAAATGATTCGTTTAAACTCTCGATTTCATCAAGTTTTCCTTCATTAATTTTACTAAAAAACAGTTTATATTTCTGAAGAATTTTTTTATAATCGCGCATATTAATATTGAGAATGTTGGCATCTTCCTTTACATTTTCAATAACATTTAATTTCTCGCTGTATGTTGCAAGTTCAAAAAAATTATTAAAACATTTGAAGTTTAATAGTTCTATATTTAAATCAATGAACCCCTTTATTGATTCACATATTTCCTTTAATTCGCCTTCAATAAGGTGCTCAAACTGGAGGACATTTTTATTTTTTGAATAAGCAAAAACAGTAAAGTCCTCTGATTCATTAAATAAAGGATAATAAACCATTTCTTTATTCAAAGACTTAAAAAAATTACTAATAGCCATGTTTAATCTTTCTTTTCCATAACTCCAGTTATTCTCTAAAAACAATTGATTATCTTTAATCTCAAATTCAAAATAGGCACATGCATCGTATATTTTATCACTGAAACCTAATGGTACAGCTCTCTTTTCTATCTCTGCCTTTTTATGAATGGCTCCAAATAATAGGTCATTAATAAATTGAGTTTCAAGTAATGGGATTTGTTTTTGAATGGTTCTTTCTTCATCAAGTTTTTTAACGATCTCTTTAAATATTTCATTGACCTTTTGGAAATTCGTTGGCTTTAAGATATAATTTTCCACCTTATATTCTATCGCTTTTTTGGCATACTCAAACTCCTTGTACCCACTCATAAAAACTGTTTTAATATAGGGTTTATTCACATGGATAAATTCAGCTACATCTAATCCTGTTTTATCCACCATTTTTATATCCGTTAACACAATATCCACATCATTTTTCTTCAAATATTCGATAGCTTCTTTTCCATCTTCAAATAATTCAACTACCTTAATATTTAACCTGTTCCAATCAACAAACTTACTAAACCCGTTTCTTATTATCTCCTCATCATCAATAATAATAAGATTGTACACAATACCAGCTCCTTATGTTTTATGAACTCAAATGATGTTTTGCACGTAATATTAATATTAACAGGATGTCATGTTTTTTTCAATTTATAAACGTATTTTTTTATCATATCTCTTATTTTATAGAGAATCTCATAAGCTTACAAGGTGAACATCTTTTCTAAAGTATCATTTATTTACTTATTAAATACTCAATCGTATCTTATATTTACAATCCTCTTCTTATTTTACTTCTTCATCCAAGAATAGTGGCTACCTCTTCCGAAAGTGAACTTTAAGTAAGAAGTAAAGTTTATGTATAGAATTTTCCAAGATAAACAAAAAGACCTCACAAATGAAGTCTTTTTGTTTATCTGGCACCCTACAATGACCTTTCGTAAAACGATGATCTGCTACCAGTAAATATCTATATCATGTAGTCTCTTATTAATTAATTCCATAAAGAAATAATCGCTACATATCCAATATCCTTTTGTGCCACTGGAATGCCTTAATATCCCTGGACATTCAATATCTTTATTAAGATACTTATCACCTGCTAAGGCTTCGATTGTCTTATCAGCCCATTTAATAAGTTCTTTTTCCGCAGGGTCATGTTTTGCTATTTCAATAAATGCACAAGCAGCTATAGCTGCTGCTGAAGTATCTTCTTCTCTGGACGCGCCTTCTGGTAGACTAAAATCCCATACAGGTACAATGGTTTCTTGAATGGTGTCTATGTACTTATGAGCTAATTTTTTAGAAGCCTCTAAATATGTTTCATCTTGGGTATACCCATATGCAATGATATAACCATATATTGCCCAAGCAGCTCCTCGTGACCAATAGGAATCATCTGAATATCCACAGTAATTGGTTCCTCCTATTGGATTCCCTGTTGCTTCATCAAATCGATACGCATGAAATACAGTATTATCTTCTCGTATAAATCGCTCCAAGGTCATATCTGCATGAGCATTAGCAATATTCCTAAAGTAGGGGTTTCCTGTTACCTCAGTTGCCCAATATAACAATGGTAAATTCATCATACAGTCAATAATAGCAAGACCTTTACTTTCTGTAAAAAAATGATCTTTGGCTAATTCTTCTGATACATAGTCTGGAACCTTTTCGTCTAATCGACCCCAAGCTCTAATATAATTTCCTTTTGGAAAAAAACGCTTGGCTAACTCTTCAGCTGCTTTTATGCCAACTTTTTTATGATTGACATCTCCTGTTAATTTATAGAGTGCTACTGAATAGAGTGAATATAAGAATCCTAAATCGTGCATGGTATTCATCGGTGTGTTAAATACCTTATTGTGGTAACCATCATAGAACTGATTTAACCACTTTACGAAAGACGGATCTTTTGTATTTTCATAAGCTAGACAAGCCATTCCAGTAAAAAATGAAGGTGTCCATACAAATAAATGTGAAATATCACGAGATGGTTTTTCCGGATGATCTATCTCTAATTCACTGAAATAATAGCCATCTTCTTTTGCCGAGTACTCTCTCAGATTCTCTTTCATTATAGACATATTTTTTTCTATTTTTTTAATACAGAGTTCATTTAATTCTTCTAATCTTTTTTTGTCCATCTTATTACTCCTCTTTATAACATTATCTTGGAATTAATTTTATATTAACTTCAAATCATATCTAATATATATATATCTATTTTAGTATTACTGGCATATCAAGGATAGAATCTACATCTAATTCTCTATTAGCTTCATTAACAACATATACACCCTCAGCTGTTTTTACAAATACAGGTGCTTCTTTAAATTTAAATCTTTCTTCTACCGTTCTGTTACATGGAACCCAGCCAATATCAATGACAAATTTTGAAGTGTCTTTTCTACCTGCTACCATGTAAATACCATTAGAAAAATAATCCTTGATTGCCCAATATTCATTATCTTCAACCCATATACAATTATCGCCTAGTAATGCTGATACTTTATCGTAAGGACTATTAAAGGCATCCCAGAACGCTTCATCAATCCTACTTCCTCTATGAGCTAAATACATAAAGTCATGAGCTTGCCAAGCCGTACATGGTGCTACATCTGGTTCTGCTTTCCACCCCGTTGCTGATACAAAATAACCTCTCTTTGTTTGATAATAGGCATAGGTCTTATCACATTCATTGATAAATTTTTCAAACCCATCATTTTCAATATGCTGTAAACACATATTTATCCCAAGCAGGGACATTGCCATGCCCGATATCAGCATTGGTTCATCTAGTTTAACCCATGCATCTTTTGCTTTATACCACATTTTATGTAATCTTCTTTGGTTATTTTCGTCTACCCATGAAGATCGAATGATATGATTACATATGCCAATAGCTTGCTCTAAATATTTTCTATTTCCATACTGCTCATAAGCTTCAACTAAAGGACAAATCATTAACCCATAATACTCTGCTGGCTCAATAATATCTTTTTCCAGAGATATATTTCTATAAGTTGCTATACTGTCATCATCTGGGAATCCAGCTATATGAAGGTTTTCAATCATAAATTCTAAGTCTTCAATGATCTCATCTCTAAAACGGTTATCCTTGTATGTTTTTTGAAAGATTAATTTGCTCCAAATCCTTGCATAATCTTGATTGCAACAACTTGCTTGACAAGGTCTGCCTCCACCCCATCCATATGTGCCTATCAAGTTCTTTAGAATGGCATTTTTTATTAATGCTAATTGATCATCACTTAAAAATGTTTTTCCATAAAAAGCTGTTAATCCAAGAGAAATATTCGTAATTGCATTATGAATCAATCCACTTTGTAATGTTTCACCTACTTGGAATCCTACATGTTTATATTGGTTATTTTCTTGAAAGGACGTAGCTTGGAATTCAATTAACTTATCTAATAATCCTTTTCCTTGGTCATTCATTTTTACGGATAATGCTTTTGATAATCCTGCTAAAAAAGGAGATGCCCAGGTACTGTGTCCTGATGTAAAATCTAATAATCGATACGGATTCCCACCCCAAACAGAGTGATTATGAAAACCATGAATGGCACCATCTTCTTGTACCCATGATTTAATCCAGTTTCCTAACATGCCTACCTGAATATTATTATTTGGTTCGTTCATATTTTTTACCTCATCTATTTATTTTATTGTTTGAATATGTCCTATTTCTTGGTTTGTTTTTTTACCTATGCTAACTTCGTATCCTTTAATAGCATTCGTAAAATGATGCTTAAAAACTTGTTTAAAGATTAATTGTGCAATCACATAGGCTTGTACACTCACTCCAAGTACAATGATGGAAATAAATGGTCCAACATAGAGAAGGTACATCATACCTAAGACAGCAATAATGGCTATTATGGTCACATGTATGTATTTAAATGCTAAATAATAGCTCATCCAAAAATACTCTTTAATCCCCATATTTTTTTCAGCCATTAAAGGAAAAATATAGATAGACATAATCATTATAAATAACATTTGGATAGCAAATAGTATAATAAATGCTGAATGCATATAAAAGTATGTATTCATATACCAATAAGTTACATACGATAATATAGCAGCTGTTAATAAGATTAAATAAACGACAGATGCTTTAATCAGTCTTTTCTTGAACATTCTAAAGAAACATCTATATATATTTTCTCTTGATTGAATCATACTTTTATTTATTGCATGATACATAGCGGTTGTCGTAACACCAACTAAGAGTCCTAATGACACTATATTCATAACGATCCATAGAATATTGAGCATCATTAAATCAAAAACTATGGTACCAATATGATGGAATTTACTATTTATACTCATGAATCTCATTGTAATCATCCTTTATAATAAAGTTTTATTGTACCATTTTATATCTATGGCTAAATTATAAAATGTGCCCAAAAAAAATAAAACCCTAAATAATTAACATATGGTGTCAATTATAAACTTTAGGATTTTATAGATCTCTTTTTAGAATGAATCAAACCTTCTATTGCTTTTTGTTAACTGATTTACTTCCAAAATAATTCGTTCCCCAAACCCCCGACAAAATCATAATAGCTCCAGTCATCTGATACCAAGAAAATGGTTCATTTCTAATTAAAACTCCAGCAATAATAGATGTGACACTTGATAGGTTTGCAAAGACAGCGGACCTTGAAGCTTCGATCTTTGACAACGTAAAATTCACAAGAAAGAATGCTACCACGGAGGATAATATGCCTAAATATAGTACTGCTGAAACGACTTTACCATTCAATAAAGGTACAAAATAATGGGTTATCTTACCACTTAGGAGATGTTGTATGACAGCAATTGCATTAAAGACAATTGCCCCAATCCACATCATGGCAAAGGTAATTTCTGCAGGTTTGAAATCCGATGAAAACTTTCGTGATAATATATTAAATATGGATGCACATAATACGGCTAACAAAAGTACAATGATACCCATGGTATTCGAACCTATTTCACTGCTCTTCATGACTATAATAAAAATTGTACCTGTAACGGATAACCCTATAAAGAATATTTGTATCTTTTTGGGAAATTCTTTTAAGAATATGACTGCTAGTATGGTTACTACAACGGGTATTAAAGCTATCATCATTCCCGCTTCTGAAGAATTAGTTAGCTTGATACCAAATACTTCAAAAATGAAATAAGCAACCGGTTGTGTCAAAGCTATGGCTATGAGTTTACGTATATCTTTTCCTTTATAATTCACTTTAATGACTTTAGCCATTTTCAGAATCAATAAGAGCATGGCTGCGATACCGAATCTAAATCCTAACAAATGAAATGGATCAATTTCCGATAGTGCTTCCTTTGTGAATAAAAATGAGAATCCAAATATTAGAGCCATTCCCGTACCAGATAAATATGGTAAATACCGTTCTTTTTCTGTCATCATTTTATACCTTCCTGTAGTTGTATCGTATCACCAATAATCCTGTCCATGGGTTCCATTATATATGTGATCTACTCATCTAGATTATACATGAGGTTAGGTATTCCATCAATAGAAAGTGTACGGTTTACATATCAATTAACTATCTTCTCATATGGAGATACTTCAATCTTAGTCTCGCTTAAATCCATATTAATCTTAAGGCAATCTTTTTCTTGTAAGATGTCTGTTTCATTATCCAGCGTTACTTCAAGAATGATTGTCAATCTATATTTACCCTCTTCATCTTTCTCAATACTTATTATTTCTACTGTTCTATGCTCAGAAGGTTCTCCATAATATTGTGCTAGAGCTTCATTGATATATGGATTAAGCAATAATGACATGACCTCTTCGTATTGCTGTATTTTTGATTCTTCTTGTTCTTTCTGCATCTCATCATAGCTTTTGTTTAATGCCATAACCCATTCTTCGATCTTATCTGTTGTACCTATCCATACAGGTGTATGAACAGAGACTAAGTCATATAACTCTTCTGCTTGAAAATTATACATACGAATACACCCTGCACTGGCATAAGTACCGATACTTTCTGGTCTGCCACAACCGTGTATACCATAGGTCCAATGATTACCTACACTTAACCCCATCCATCTTGAACCTAAAGGATTTGTAGCTACACCACCGGGTATATCCTTCCATGCTGCATTAATTAACTTATTAGATATTTTGAACTTACCTTCAGGCGTAAATGACATGGATCTACCAGTAGCTATTCGATATATATTTAAGCGGTTTTTTCCTTTGTAGAGTTGTAACACATTGGTTGTTTTATTAATAATGATCCAATAATCTTCAGTGGGACCCATTTTCACACCATAATCCATGTAGTCATATTCCATTTTACTATGATGAAGATAATCATTTAAACGAATGTAGGTTAATTTATCTACGATACCTGTCCCCTTCATGCTATGGTCTTCTTGAAACTTAATGACTGCATGCTCTGTTTGAGGATTAAACAATAACGATGTCTCATCTACATCATAATTGAGCCATTTAAGAAGGGTATTCAGTGACTTAATAAGTTCTCCTTTATCTCCGATTTTCAATACTTTACCTCGTTTATTAAATATCTTAAGATTCTTTATCTCATGTGCAAGCATTTCGTTACATTGTATGTCGCATTGGATTTCTGTTTCTTGAAGGTCTGATGTTTTATCTTCATCACTTGTACAACTTTCATCATTATTTGTACTATCTTCTTCATTGTTTGTGCTATCATCTTCTTGATCAATTTTGTCATCATCATGATCCATCATTTCTTCTTCATCTATCCTGTTTTCTAACCCTGTTGCATATGTAACAATGGACACCTTGATTCCATGTATTATAAGTAAGCTAAATATTAATAATAGACTCACCCGTAATAATTTCTTTTTCATTATTGACACCCCCTTAACATAATTATTCCTAAGGGGTCATTTTAATGAGTAAACTTTCTAACTAATCCATCTTAAAATATATTAAACTTTATTAAGAACGAAAGTGACTCCACTTCTTTAAAGGTTTCATGGAAAATAGAAAGTTGAACTTTCCTATATGAGAGCGAAAGTGACTTCGTCACGTAAAAGATTTCAAGAAAAATAGAAAGCTGAACTTTCCTATATTAATGAAAAAGAGGAGTTCTCATGTTTGTTAAGTGAGAATTCCTCTAGTACACCGTATTTATATTACCGTCTTTACAATCAATGTCCTCAGGGCACCATGCTCTATAGCAATGTCTTTCAAAACATTCATTTGGCTCTCATCTGGACTTGTTTCTCCATGAAAAATTAACCCCTCTTGTCGAACTCCATATTTTCGATAAGGAATCAGTTTATATATGCACTTATCCTTTATCATTCGTGACACTTCCCTGACAGTATATTCATTGTTGAGCTTAGGTGCAATGACTGTTCTTACTTCATACAATTTATTTTTATCTAAAAGGTGCTTAAGATTATTAAGAACCGTCTCATTGGATACGCCCGTTAATAGGATGTGTTCCTGCTTATCAAAGGACTTCACGTCTAACATAAACCCATCTGCTAAATCAACCAATTCTTCATACTGGGTTAAATCAATGCTACCATTCGTGTCTACAAAACAAGTGATTCCCAGTTCCTTCTTTATTTTTCGAAAAAGCTCTATTAGAAACACAGCATGAAGTGTACATTCTCCACCACTCACGGTAATGCCTTCAATAAAAGGCTTTACTTTCTTTATTTCCTCAAAAACTTCCTGGACGGAGTAGTCTTTTGTCTTTGGACTGGAACTGTGAGAACATATTTTTATACATTGATCACAGTTTACACACGTGTCATGATGCCATTGTACTTTTCCATTTTCATCTGATAGTGCATGAACTGGGCATACATTGATGCACGCACCACAGTTTATGCATTTACCAATGGTTTCGGGATTGTGGCAATAGGTGCAAGAGAAATTACAGTGTTGAAAAAAAATAACCGTGCGATTTCCCGGTCCATCCACACAGGAAAAAGGGATAATCTTGTGAATCACTGCCATTTTAATCTCAACTCCTTATTTTACGTACTAAAGAATGACTATTGTTTTTTTGACCCATGGCAAATACAGTTGCATTGTTCACAACGGCTTCACCTTTTTCAAGTTTTTCAATTTCTGATCGTTTCGCTAAATACCCTGTAACCCTTACCACATCAGATCCACTACCATAGGCTGAGAAATAGCGCACGCCAGATTCAATTGCACCATGGACAATATTTACGAGAGCTTCTGGATGCTCTTGATACGTATCTTCAAAAACAAAAATATCCCCAATGCCATTAAAGAAATATTGGTGAAATGGTGCTGATTGTAGGATATGGTCATACGTATCTGGCTCTTCCCCAATGGGTATCCTACATCCTGGTGAAGCGTTTATATCTGTATCTATTCCCACTTGTGCATGCAGTACATGATGACCTTGGAAGCACTCTACATATTTTGATACATAGGCAGACACAATGGCATCAAGTTTTTTTATAATGGTAAGACCTAAGTCATTGGCTTTTTTGGCATAGCCAAATCGTTGGCTTTTTTCTTTGGCTTGTAGGAGATCATTCACTGTCTCAGCAAGACCCACCACACCAAACATACCCACAAATAGATCTGGTTTAATAAAACCTTCCTTCACTAAGAAATTACTCTTGAAGAAAGCAGCTTCTTCAACTAAAAACCGTATGCGTTCATCGATATATTCCAGCATCTTCCCTGCTGCAAAAGGTAGTATTTCTTCTAAAAATTCATCAATGGATTGGGCTTGTTTCGTCAATTTAGATAGAATAAGACGAACCAAGGTATATCCTCCTCCCCCGATGTGGAACCCATTATAACAACTTGCAATGGCATAGTTCTCACTTCCAAAATCCTTAACATACATGGCATGATTTGCAAAGCTAGGTTTTGCAGTCACTAAGGCTGTCTCTGCACATAAAGTCATAAATTCCTTAGAAGTCAGCTCTTTGTCAACCTTTACTGTCAAATTTGGCATAGCATAATTCAATTCCTTCATCACATCCAAGATTATTCTACCTGCCTTGGTATCCCTTGGACCGATATTACCATGTACGAAAGAATCTGTTAAGGTTTTATCGATGTGTTGAAGAAATAGTTTTATAGCTTTTCGTGCCACTACCTCATCTTCCACAAAAGGCTCTAACAGCGTATCCATATTCCCTAAATAAACAGGATATGTGGTGATGGAGGGTACATGCTTGTAAAAAATAAGTAGATTATTGATAGCCTCCCATATGTCTGTCGGTGGGTCTAGCTCCAAAAACTGACACCCTTCCTTCATTAACTTTTCATAGTCTGGCAAAATATACCTTGGGCGATAGGGTGCATTGCCTTCAAATAACGAACAGATTATACCGTCCTCAATCAATTTTTTCGTCTCTTGATCAATTTGTAATACATCCAGTGTATTTTCTCCATAAACAGCAAGTTCTTTCAACTGCTGATGATAGGTAAGGGATGTGTTTTTAATTATATCTAAAACTTGATTCATAATAGCGCTTCTCCCTTCATAATTTCTTTACATTATTTGCACAGCTTTAACCTTACTTCAAATATGGTTTTATCATGATCACTTAAGGCTTCAACTGTACCATGATGTATCTCCATAACACGCTTTACAATAGCTAAACCTAAGCCCGAATGATGATTTCTTGCTAATCTTGGTTGGTCAGCTTGATAAAACTGGTTAAACAGATAAGGTAAATCAGCATCCGAAATGGGATTTCCATAGTTTATGATTCGAATAACTGCTTCTTGATCATCTTTTATAAGTTCAATGTCTAAGTATTCCCCATCTTTTCCATAATTGATTGCGTTATCAATGAGATTGTTAAACACTCTTGTCAAGAGCATAGGATCAACAGTAACCATAAGTTTTTCATTGATAAAAAATAACCGATACATCATGTGAGCTTCTTTTAATGCAGGTATAAATCCCATGATTACCTGTTCTAACAGTTCTCCTATACTCACCCTTACTTGATTAATTGTCATCCTCGAATTATGTAGCTTTGAATACTCGAAAAGATGGTCAATTAAGATTTTTAAATCTTTACATTTGCCATGAGCAATGCTGATGTATCGCCATAGGTTTGACTCTTGATCTGGTGTCATATTACGTATCAGTTCCAAATACCCAAGGGTAGATGTCAACGGTGTTCTTAAATCATGGGATATATGGGTTATTAAATCATTTTTTGTTTTTTCTAATCTTCTTTCTTCTTCTATTGCTTCTTTAAGCTTGTAAGCCATGACATTTACCGTTCCAGCCATTTTCCCCAGCTCATCAGACGTTTTTACAGGTATATGAACATCAAAGTCACCATGAGAAATCACCTGAAGGGTAGTGGTTATTTCTTCAAGATAATGTAAGCTATTTCTTATGAGGTGTAGAAAAAAAACAATGGTAAGTATCACAAAAATGCAAAAAAATAGTAATACAAATTCAAAAAAATGCTCATGAAAGAATAGCGAAAAGCTTAAAGAGCTAGATGCAATGATAAACAGAATACCCAGAAAAATCATGCATATACTGGCTAATCCTGCACTTTCAAAAATAGCTAGTATGAGCTTAGTCCTTATTGAATTGACTTTAATTTTCAATTTTATAGCCAACCCCCCAGACGGTTTCAATAAATTTCGGTTCTTTGGGGTTTTCTTCAATTTTCTCTCGAAGCCTCCAAATATGTACCATCACCGTATTATTAGATTCATAATATTTCTCTTGCCATACTTTTTCAAATATTGTCTCAGCACTGAAAACAGTTCCTGGATGACTTGCAAGAAGAAGAAGTATCGCATATTCAGTGGGTGTCAAATTAACTTCTTCATTAAAAACCGTCACAAGATGATTATTTTTGTTGATCACTAAACCTTTTATATTGATGATGTTTTCATCATAGACCTTATTATTTGAGGTATTAAAATAGATAAAACGCCTCAATTGTGATTTGATTCTTGCAATCAGCTCCATGGGGTTAAATGGCTTAACCATATAATCATCAGCACCAATTCCCAATCCCAATATTTTATCCATATCTTCTGACTTAGAACTAAGCATGATGATGGGTATGGTATTATGCTGTCTAATTTTTTGGCATGTTTCCAATCCATCCATTCCAGGCATCATAATATCCAGTACAACAAGATGAATCTGATTTTCTTGTAAAATCTTTAACCCATCAGCACCATTAAATGCTGTATATATATGATACCCTTCATTGGACAGATAAATTTCCATTAACTCAATGATAGCTACTTCGTCATCAATGATTAAGATATTATAGTCACTCATCTTTGTTATCCTTTCAAAAAAATGCAAACAGTTGAGAGTAATTTTACTATTGACACTATTATTATATCATGATTATTTCGTAAAAAGTAGTTTGGCATGACTATTGCTATAAGCTATTATTTTCTTATTTTCATAGGAAGCTCAACATAGGATGACAACATGCTATTCCTTTGTACATCAATTATAACTTCCTCATGGTTATTAGGGATTCTCTCAAAATTAGCTCCATCATGACCAGCTATGGCTATTCTGATACGATGCCCCTTTTTTATCAGAACAGATGTAGCTAACATACCTATTTTCATTTCTGTGTTCTCGCCAGGTGTGAGTTGTTGTCCATCTTTTTTTAAGAAAGAATGGTTGGGACCTATTCTTACATATCCCAAGTCTTCGTCTGAAACTTTTCTATGAAGGGCTCTTAATTGTCCTTCCGTGATATAAGTAACTTTACCACTGGGTGCAACATCTTCAAGATACACATAAAATGCCCCATCTGTAGCTGAGGATGAAAGATTTAAAGTTACAACAGGAACGCCAGTAATTTCTATATTGGTTTCCAGGGGTTCACTTGTATAGGTGAGTAGCTTTTGATCCTCTTCTGCTCGGTCGGGGTAATGTATCGGACCACCGCCAATATTCGTAAACCATCGATTACTATTTCCCGTTGAGGCCGTGAAATCGACTTTGTAAGTATCTTTTCCACTACTCTTTGCAGGTCTGTGCTCATCTAAACGATTCTTCTCACTAAAATACAATATTTTATGATTAAAACCAGCTACTGGCCAAGTAGTTGTTGTTTTCCATTTTCCTTCCCCCAAGGTATAATATCTAATTTCTTTTTTAGGCGTCATTACTTCTTTTTCATGTTCCTTAAGGTAGGTATCAAAGAACTCAATGGTTTCTTTCGTCTGGATGGTCTCAAGTTTTTTCCGTTCTTCTATAATCTCTTTTTGAGTTGAAGCGCTCTCTATGTATGGATCGTAAAAATGCCACCCTCCATGACTCCACGGTCCTATAATAAGGGTTTGATCATTATTATAAGTCAGATACCTTTCAATAGCCCCATTTACTGTAGCAGAATCATGCCAACCAACTCTGACATATAGAGGAACCTTAGATTTTTGAATCTCTTCTTTGTAATTATAGGGTGCAAGTGAACTTGCTTTATAGTCACCTGCTAACCCATCGTCAACATATATGACGTTTTTAATAGCTGCATGTATATCAATGGTCTTGTGACCCTTTATTGCTTCTTTTAAAAGTTTTTCATTTTTATCTTCATCTACAGGGGCAATCCCTCCGTTGAACAGGTCTTTTACATTGGCATCCATAGCCTTATTGGATTCACTCCATTTTTGGATGAGAAGCGCATTATATATACCTCCTGGAATAGCTGAATGGACCATAGGGTCAAAATCAGGGTATAGCGGGGCAGCTGCAAGTAAATTGGGATGGTTAGATATGGTTGCCAATTCCGCTGTGTTACCACTATAGGATATACCATAGGTGCCCACTTTTCCATTGGACCAGGGTTGACCCTTAATCCATTCAATAATCTGACCCATGTCATCCATTTCTTCTATGGACCATTCCATTTCTCTGGTTCCAAAAGAAGCACCTGAACCTCTTGCATCGACTCTGACAGATGCGTATTTGGATTTTGAAAGGGTTTCGTAAAATATAGATGGGGCTTCTTTTCCTATGCCTAAGTTTATTAATGCACCCAGTATAAAACTTTTTTTATTCCTTGTACCATATCGTGTACTTTCCATTATTGTTGGTACTTTTTCATTGTCTTGCAAGTCATATGGTAGCATAATTCTTACAGCGATTTTTGTACCATCTTTCATGGTGACGTAAGTGGATTGATTTTGTACCTGTCCTCCTGATGTTATCTGCTCCTTATCTTTTATCACACCAGCAACAATAAAAACAATGATACACGTAAACAATACAAATAGTAATGCTAACACTATTCTTTTCATTAAAAATCCTCCTCTAATCATTAAATCATGTTCTCATCCAAGTGTACCTGAAAAGATTAGAGATGATTTAACGATATATTAAAGAATTTCTAACAAATTTCTTAAGATTATTTTTTCATTTGCATGTCCCAATATATGTATACATCCAATGCATATATCATGACGCAATGGGTGTAACTCTTTTTTTATTACATGATACTTATAACAATTTTTCAATTAGACTTTCACCCATTTGCAAGCCTAATTGATAATCAGATTGTAAAATATCCCTGTCCTTTGTAAACCTTGTTGTTTGAAATAACTCTGGAGGGTTAATTTCGATAATCTTGATATCAGCTTGTTTTTTCCTTATTAAATCAATGGATGCATTATATCTAGTACCCCTTTTATTGACAGCTTCTCTTACCTTTGGGTAGTCTCTCAATAAAAAATCTTGTATTTTATTTCTTTTAGACAGCATTTGAAATTCTTTTTTTCTTGAACGGATAATGACAATTTCATTTGCACCGTGTCCGAGAGCCTCTTCTATTGGAATAGGATCTGCAATACCACCATCAACATATGATTTATCATTAACTTTAATTGGGCTTCTATAGACAATTGGTATGGCACAAGAAGCCATTAATAGAGAAATTGTATTATCTCTTGTTGGTTGAATATATTCTACTTCACCCGCATCTACTGATGTAACACCTACGTAAAAGTCAATACCTCTTGCAAGCATTTTTTCAACATCCAAAGGATCATATCTTTCACAGTGGTCCCATAGCCACTTAAGATCCATGTAATGCTTACCTCTTATGAAATTGAAAGCATTAATAAATTCTTTTCTAGTAGAATAATCCGCCGTCACACGATAATTTCTTCCATACATACCAGCTAAATAAGCTGCTATAGTCGTTGACCCTGCCGATACACCAATACACAGATCAAAATCATAAAAATCATTTGCAATGAATCTATCTAATACCCCTATTAAAAATATACAGCGCATTGCACCACCTTCAACCACTAGTGCACGTTTTTTCTTATCCATAATCCACCTCTATATCACTCATAATTTACTAGCTTATTTTCTTTCATCTAATCTTATATTTAGCATAAATCATACCTTCCTAATTTGCAATTGTTTTTAACTAATGTTTGGATTATATTATGCTAAATGCTTATTATTGAATATATAAATGTATTAAAAAATGGATACTCACTTTAATCAATGTATCCATCAGTGAATGTCCATTTTTAATGATTTTATTAGCCTAGTAACATTTTCATCCGTTATTTTCAGCAACTTTTATAGGCACATATAGTTCAATCTTATCAACGTATTTACCATCCTTACGATATTCTCGTTCAAGGCAGAAATCAGGATTAATCTTATAATCATGATTTAACACGTATTCAGCTGCTCCCATATACAGCTCTTTACTTTTCAGTTTTTTTGTTCCACCTAGATCTGATGAAATCCAGGTACTAAACACCAAATATTCTCCTCTAGGTAATTTTTTTTCCTCCAATTCATCTGGATAACTTTCAAATGATTGTATAATCTCTACAGAGGCAAAACATGTGCTAACCTTACCTTGTCCTATCATTCTCCCTACATATTAAACCCTTGAATAAGTTCTATTTCAACACCATTAGGATCTTTCAAAAATGCAATTGTTTCGCCACTAGGAACTTCAAATGGCCCTTTATCCATTTCAATTCCCTTATTTTTTAATTCATTAATGGTTTGCTTTAGATTTGTTACAGAAAGACAAAATGAAACGACTGACTCTTTTATAGCTTCATCTTGTGTTGATTTATTACTATTCTCAATCAATTCTATCAACCCAGATTCTTCATCCCTCAGGAAAACCATTAGCATACCCTCAATATGATCTATTCTTCGCACCTCAACAAATCCTAATTTTTCTTTATAAAAGGTTAACGATTCTTCCATGTTTTTGACATGTATGGTTATGAATTTAATAATCATTATGTTTCCTCCTCAGTTATTTTAATTTTATTATACTATAAAATTACTATCATTATTATATAATCCCCCTTAATATTTTTTTATTAATCAGTCTTTTCACATAAAAAAACAACCAAACTAAAATGGCCGAATTAATGTCCTAGATTGATTTATTGACTTAAGTCAATGCATCATACCTATTTTTCAACTACAATATAATCAAAAGACTAAGGAGGGAATAAGATGAAAACATTACAACAAGACTCTAATCAACTTCGAAAATCAGCAGTGATTGCAGGATTATCCTTACTTATCATGACAATAGCAGCCTTTTTCTCATATGGCTATGTCCATAGTTCATTAATTATAGGTGGTGACTCCATTGCAACCTTAAAAGAAATCCAAACATCTATGGGTTTATTTAAAGCAGAAATATTGGGATGGCTCATAATTATAATAACGGATATTGTGGTTTCATGGGCATTTTATACCTTTCTAAAGCCCATACATCGGGGGTATTCATTGCTAGCGGCTTGGCTTCGACTGATGTATACTGCCATACTGGCTATTGCAACAGCAAATCTTATTCAAGTAGGTGAATTAGCCAGTCATAGTGGCGAATTATTCAATCAATCTACTCATACGCTTGCTTCTCAAGTCATGGCTTCTGTCATGACATTTGAATCTGTTTGGTCGTTGGGATTAATCGTGTTTGGTCTACACCTCTTGGTAGTAGGTCTTGTAGCATCAAAAACCAGAGTGATTCCAAAAGCCATCAGCATTCTACTTGGTATAGCAGGTGCAAGTTATATAGTGGTTCATCTATTACAAGGTTTTATTCCAATACCAGAAAACGTGATGTCGACAGTGGAAATGATTTTGAATGTTCCAATGATGGTTGGTGAATTAGGCTTCGGTATTTGGCTCTTGATTAAAGGTGGTAAAACTCCTTTTCTGGATTAGTTCTACACGATCAAGATTCGGAAGTCTCTAACCGCCGTTTTATACGACTAAGGGACTCAGGTGTTATGCCTAAATAGCTGGCTAACTGATGCTGAGGTACACGGTCGATCAAGTTTGGACGATTCTTAAGAAGTTCCTTATACCGTTCTTCAGGACGAGACGCCATAAATGTTGCAAAATCATCATGCATTTCACTTATGTTTGATTCAATCATTTTGCGGGTCATGGTTTCAAGCCCTGAATGCTTGTCGTACATGTGTTGCTCTGTGGATATTTCACCAACAACAAGTACACAGTCTTCCAAACAACTTAAAGAATATTTTGATGTCTTGTCGCTAGTATGCTGATTGAAAATGGTAACCCCTTGTACTTCTGTGAAAAAATTGAACGTCGTTTCTCTACCTGCTTCATCCACCGCAAACTGTCGCACACACCCCTTTAATACAAAGTAACACTTCACGGGAACCTCTCCTTGATGCAGAAGGATGGTTCCCTTTTTAAATGCTTCAATGGGCACATCTGCAGCGATAGTCATAAGCTCTGCTTCACTAAGGTCAGTGAAGCGTTTCATATATCGAATAAGAATATCTCTCATTTGAATCAAGCCTCCATATTAGTCATATCTTGAATTAATTATAGCATATCAACTAGAGATAAACCTAACCATAAATCCATCTTTTGACAACACTTCATGACTATTATTTATGCGATGAACTCCCTTAGCATTTTAATTTGCTTCTTTGGTTCACCTATTGATAATTCTCCATGGTTGTAGCCCTCAATACAAATGATTTGCATATTTTCAACCATTTCTTTCATCCTATTATAGGGCTTTTCCATATACAATTTTTCTTTTGAACTATATACAATGAGATAGTTGGTGGTAATTGCACTAATTGAATCTTTTAAATAATAATGAGTAACAAGCTCTTGTATATTGTTTAAGGTTTTTTTAGACATATGCTTTAATAAATCTTTTGTGTCTTTATAGAGTGATTTTGGCATTCCAATCTTTATTAAGAAGCTATCAATAATGCGCTCACAAAACTTGTTACCTCGTACACCTTTATACATAATAACCGTCGACACGTAAGTCAATAACCATGCAAAAAACTTATTTATGCCAAGTGAGCCCGATTCTATAAATGCGTATTTGGCGAAGTTGTTCGACTGGCACATGATTTCTAATCCAATATCAGCACCTAATGAAGCACCATAAATCACATCAATCTCTCGTATTCCTTGTTGATGAAAGTATGCTAATATTCTCGATGCTTCTAATTCAATGGACTCAAGTTCAGAAGCATCGTTACTATTATGTCCATCCAACATGGGTACAAATACATGGTAATCCTTTTTCAACTCACTTATTTGAATATGTAATGCTTTCCAAGATACATAGCCACCATGGATAAGTAATGCTTTCTTATCATTTTGATTACCAAATTCTTTGAACTCCATTATGCTTCCCTCCTATAATAATTATTCTTTAGCGAGATCAGAATATCTTTATAATCATTGATTAACGCCTTTGTTATTTTCTTCTCACTGTTTATGACTAGACCTTCAGCACAATAAACAATAATTTTTAGTACGGTGGCAAGATCCTGTTCATTCTTAAATCGCTCTGTAGAAATAGATTTTATGTACGATTCATAAGGTAAAGTCATTTTATTTTTTTTCATCTCGTATAATTCCATTTGCAGACTTTCATCTTGCTCATAGTATACTCTTTTAATCAATTCATAGTATAAATATGTCTTTTTAAAAAAAGCTTCTTTTAGATCAATGATCTCAATCAACTTATCAAATAAATCAAATTTCTCTTCCCTATCAAAACTACCTAAAATTAACGCTTTGATTTCGTCCATCACTTGATTTACAATAAAGAAATAATATTCCTTTTTATTATCAAAGTAATAGAATAATAAAGATTTAGAAATCCCAGCTTCTGAAGCAACCTTTGACATAGAAGCTTTTATGTATGGATTATGGGCAAACACTTTACAACCAGAATGGAATAAATTCATTTGCTTTTCATCACTTAAATTAAAATAACTATCCTTCATAGAACATTAACCTTTCTAATATTTATTGAAGTAATCATAACAATTATTGTACGATATAGCTTGTTACGTTAATCTACTTAATAATTCAAGTATATACCCACTGACCGATTTTGAGAAGATACTTAGTTAGTTTTTTCCCTTAGATGAGCTAAATGAACTTAATCATTCTTTGATTTTCTTTGTATATTGTTTAAACCCTAGATTATAGTCTAGGGTCAATAGAATAGTTAGGTTTATTTTATTGTTTGATTAGGTATAGTAATCACCACTCGTTTGTTCCATAATCCTTATGATGGTCTCATTAAACTTCTCATTTTCTTCTAATTGAGGCAGATGTGCTGAGTTTTGAAATACAATTAGTTCTTTTTTAGGTGCTTTTAATTGTTCATAGAATTTCTCAACGAGAGGGATAACAGTCGTATAATCATCTTTACCCATTATAAAATACGTAGGTATTTCTAATTCTTTTACATCCTCCATAAAATTAACATTAATTAACTTCTGATGCATTAATTTACATGAATGTAATAACCTTTTTTCAAACTTTAGCTTATCTATTAATTTGTACTCAGTTGACATTAACAATAATGATCCCATTCCTTTTTTGGGTTCTGTTTTTATCGTACCTCCAAACTTGTGTACATACTTTCTATAGCTCATTATGTTTTCAAAGGTATGTGTTACTCCAATACTTTCTAATTCCTTTATCGCTTCTTCATCACTCACTTCTTTTGCTTTTCTTAATGCAAAATCATAAGATATTTTTTCATTTTCTATCATATCGACAACCTGCCCAACACCTATATAAGCTAAATATTTCTCTGGATTCTTTTTTACTGCAAGTGTACCTAGTACCGTTCCCCATGAATGTCCACATACAACTATCTTAGACTGATTGAATTCTTCTCTAAGATAATCTGTAATCTCGTTTGTATCCTTAAGAAATTGTTCAATCGTAAAGGATTCTTTTGGTATACCTTTTGAAAACGATGCTCCAGAACCTCGTTGATCCCATCGTACAACAACAAACTTTTCTTCAAGCTTCTTTTGATATTCTCTCATATAACCAATTTCGCTCTGACCTGGTCCTCCATGTAAGAATAGTATTACTGGATTATTTTTGTTATACCCTCTTATAAGAAGTGCTTGTTCTACTCCTCCTATCTTAACTTTTTTAATTACTGTAACACTATCTGGAACTACTTTTCCATTACTTTTTATCTTGGGGGTTCTAGAAGGAACTATTGCTATTGTACTGATATTAATCATAATTAACTTTAATACTCTTATTAGTGCTTTCATAAACTTCTTCAATATTTTCATGGTTTTCTCCTTTCTAATATTTTGCAGTTAGAATAACTTTTTATTAGGCGTGAACCAATCTACATTAATAGTTTACTTTATGGTGTAAACCCAATGTCAACCTGACAATTACGAGATTCAATTTTAATTGTATATTTTCTTAAATGTGACTAAACATGAACTGTGACTACATCGCATTCTTTCTGTAAGAAATATTTCTACCCATATGAAAACTTTCTTGACCCATATAAAAATACGCCTACTTCATAAGCTAAGTTCACAGAACTTTTTAATAGCTAATAAAAAAAGATAGGGTTGACCCTATCTTTTTAGAAAACAAATATAATTACTTATTCTATGATTTTCACCTAGTTCTATTGCATATTCTCCAATTTGAGATATTTCTTTTGAGATTCTCTCTTCAATAATATTATAATTATTATTTTTTAAATTGCTTCTGACATTTTCTAATATAAAATTATTAGTCTCTACGTCTTGTATAAAATCATCCTTTAGAAAGGTATTGCTAATAATATAATTTCCAAATAGAGCAGCGTTTCCTTTTGCATATTTATCTATATGTCTTAATAAATAGCTATTATTAGTTGCATCCCCTCCTATATCTATAAAAACATCAATGGTATCTTGCTTTAGAGGGATATCCAAAACATCAGAACATATGAGAATTACCATTTTATTAGGGTTTATTCTTTTTAACATTTCTCTTAGCGATTTTAAAATGCTAATATTATGATCAACAGCAATGTATATATTATTACCCAATAAATGTTCATAAACGTTTCTTAAAAAAATACCATAGCCAACACCAAGCTCTAATACGATTGTATCTTCATCAATTTCTTTACTAAATCTTTTACTTAACCACCGTAAATCTTTAGTAAGTATATTTATAAATTCTAAATTACTTTTTTTTAAATAATCTATAAAAAACTTTTCTATATCACTTCCAAAGGGATTATCCATATGCTCACTCTTGTCTGAAACTATAATACCATCCTCTATTGAAAAAGATCTACCACATTTGCATTTGAGCGTTCCCGAAAGAATCTGGGTACCCTTTATATCGCATTCTTTTAAAACTAAATTCCTATTACATGTAGGACATCCTAAGAGACTAAGTACATTAATATCAACACCAATATTTTGACAGCATGACAACTTCTTCGTTGAAATTTCATCAATTTTATATCTTAATCTGTTTTCTACTTTTGTTAATTCTTCTATTTGTTTAGTGACTTCTTCATGCTTATTTATATAAAGCCTTTTATAATATTTGTTTTTTTCATATATGATTGGGTTTGTCAGATGTTTTATATATAATATATCGCGTATTTCAGTTAATTTAAAACCATATTCCTTTAATTCTATAATATCCTTTACATCCTCACTACATTGGTTATCAAAATCATATTGGCTTCCCTCTTTATCAGGAAGTAATAAACCTAATTCCATGTAATGTCTAATACTATCTATTGTTAAATTATTCTTCTCTGCAAACTTTCCAATTTTCATACCGTTTCACCTCTACTATAAATTTATAGCTTTTTTCTCACATCCTACTCCCTTTTCCATAATGGGATTAACAAAAGAAATGAGTAATTCATTAAACGCCTTATAATTATCATAATTTGCATTATGAGAAGCATCTTTAATCACCTTCAAAGGATAA
>JMSU01000052.1_pt1 | contig 75644 bp, 81 predicted proteins | sample 179011 | NCBI WGS metagenome assembly JMSU01 (sample SAMN02769580, study PRJNA246767) | bioreactor metagenome | isolation source: Culture-1 Bioreactor ArsB derived from microbial biomass from the upper 2 cm... | place: Germany: Bremen | collected day 87 after inoculation
CTTATCGCTCTTTTAGCGAGTCCATTACCATCTTATGGATCAAACTTAAATAGTAATTTATGGTGCCCAGAGGCGGAATCGAACCACCGACACGGGGATTTTCAGTCCCCTGCTCTACCGACTGAGCTATCTGGGCATGTTAGTTTATTCAAAATATTAACTTGGTGGGCTTAAGTGGACTTGAACCACCGACCTCACGCTTATCAGGCGTGCGCTCTAACCAGCTGAGCTATAAGCCCATAAAAATGGTCGGGGTGGCAGGATTTGAACCCGCGACCCTCTGGTCCCAAACCAGATGCGCTACCAAACTGCGCTACACCCCGATCAAAGATATAAATTTTATTATATGGTGGGCCTTCAGGGACTCGAACCCCGGACCTGCCGGTTATGAGCCGGACGCTCTGACCAACTGAGCTAAAGGCCCTCATTTTGGCGGAGAAGGTGGGATTCGAACCCACGGCCCCTTGCGGAGTCACTGGTTTTCAAGACCAGCTCCTTAAACCACTCGGACACCTCTCCAAAATTGATTTGATAGACTCGCTTCGCTCGTTTTATCGAAGCGGTACTTACTTTTTTTATCTATACTAACAAATAAAATTGGTGACCCATCCGCGACTCGAACGCGGGACACCCTGATTAAAAGTCAGGTGCTCTACCGACTGAGCTAATGGGTCATATTAAGATAACTACCATTTGAATATCTTTAAAAATTGTTTGTTTCAAATGGCGTGCCCACAGGGATTCGAACCCCGGACACACGGCTTAGAAGGCCGTTGCTCTATCCTGCTGAGCTATGGGCACATAATTGGAGCGGGTGAAGGGGATCGAACCCTCGCAACCGGCTTGGAAGGCCGGGGCTCTACCACTGAGCTACACCCGCATAAATATTAAATTGGAGCAGTAGAAGGGATTTGAACCCTCGACCCTCGCCTTGGCAAGGCGATGCTCTACCACTGAGCCACTACTGCATATTGGTGCGGGTAGAGGGACTTGAACCCCCACGTACAAGACACTAGATCCTAAGTCTAGCGCGTCTGCCAATTCCGCCATACCCGCATATTAAAGAAACTTACTTGCTGGTAAATATCACAAGACTTCTCTCAAGCTAAAACTCGCTACAAATTTTTGTTAACTTGGTGGAGGGAACTGGATTCGAACCAGTGAAGACTCAGTCAACGGATTTACAGTCCGCCCCCTTTAGCCACTCGGGCATCCCTCCATATTTGTACTGGAGCTGGTGATGGGACTTGAACCCGCAACCTGCTGATTACAAGTCAGCTGCTCTGCCAATTGAGCTACACCAGCATAATGGCGATCCAGAAGGGACTCGAACCCTCGACCTCTAGCGTGACAGGCTAGCGTTCTAGCCAACTGAACTACTGGACCATAAAGTTGTGTTTCGAAACGCTGAAAGCGTGTTTTCAAATTTGTTATTGGTGGGCGCAACAGGACTTGAACCTGTGACCCCCTGCTTGTAAGGCAGGTGCTCTCCCAGCTGAGCTATGCGCCCAAGCTAGCTTCTAATTGTTAGAAGCTAAATTGGTGACCCCTAGGGGACTCGAACCCCTGTTACCGCCGTGAAAGGGCGGTGTCTTAACCGCTTGACCAAGGGGCCAAAATGGTTGCGGGGACAGGACTTGAACCTGCGACCTCCGGGTTATGAGCCCGACGAGCTACCAACTGCTCCACCCCGCGTCAATAATTATATATATTTTTTTATGGTGCCGGGGACCGGAATCGAACCGGTACGGTCTTTAAGGACCGCAGGATTTTAAGTCCTGTGCGTCTGCCAGTTCCGCCACCCCGGCACTTCTTGGCTCCAGAGGTGAGATTCGAACTCACAGCCTACCGGTTAACAGCCGGTTGCTCCACCATTGAGCTACTCTGGAATATCTCGCTGTTTTTTTTCAGCGACAAGTTATATACTATCATATTTCACTTGTCATGTCAACTATTTTTCTGAAACAAATTGTTTCTCCTATTTATTTCAAATCTCTAACAGCCGACTACTTGTACTATTTTACTATCTGTTTTTCTATTTGTCAAGACGGAAAAATAATGTAATCAAAAAATTTTAATTTCGATCATAATTATAGTGGAATTTTTCTTCTATTATAGAACGCACTTATAAATCTACATTTTGATTTCTTAAATAGCCAATTCGCTAGGAGGATTTAGGGGATTAAAATGTAAAAGATTTATTTCAATTTCTATGGAATTAGAAAAGGACTGATAAGACAAAATTATCAGTCCCGGGGCTGTTAATAAACCCTATTATAGCTTAAATTGATTTATAGTAGTTGTTAGATTTTTAGCCTTTTGCTCTAGATCTTGTACATAGGAGTTTATTTCCTCCATAGCAGCATTTTGTTCCTCAACTGAAGCTGAAACTTCTTGAGAAGAAGCCGCTATTTCCTCTGTAATTGCATATATACTATTTATAGAGTCTACAACTTGATTTTGTGTTTGATATAAATCATTGATTTTTTGATATACATTTTGAGTCTTTTCAATTGAAACAGTTATTGTATCCTTTAATTTTATAAAGATCTTTTCTGTATCAATAACAGCATTACTCTGTTCCTTAGAGTTTTCAAATGCTTCTCCAACAACTTCAATTGCTTCCTTTGTATCGCTGTATATTTTTTCTATAACATCCTGAATCACCTTTGCTGATTTGCCTGATTCTTCAGCTAGTTTTCTGATCTCATCAGCAACTACTGCGAAACCTCTACCTTGCTCTCCAGCTCTCGCCGCTTCAATAGCTGCATTAAGGGCTAGTAGATTAGTCTGTTCTGCTATACTTGCTATTGTAGTTGTAAATTCATTAATTGTTTTAACCTGTTCCCCTAATAAGTTAATTACTTTATCAATTTTTTCTATAGACACTTTGCTTGATTTTTGTCTGTCAATCAAATCCTTCATACATTCTTTTCCTTGCTGGCTCATTGTCATTACCTCATCTGATGACACTATCATATCTTCTGCATTGGCTTGTATGGTTGTAAAGCTATCGTTTAATATTTCTGCTTTACTTACTCCTAGTTGAGTTTCAGCAGATTGATTTGAAGTTCCCTTAGCAATTTCTTCAATTGTCAGAGCAACCTGTTGTATAGAAATTGTTGTTTGACTCACCATCTCTGTCAATACACCTGATGCGTCTTCTAAGGATACTGCAACATCTTTTGATTCATTATTTACATTTCTCAGGTTCTCTATCATTTTATTAAAAGCTTGCGCTAATTCTCCAAGTTCATCCTTGCTTTTAATATTTACTGTCTCTCTTAAATCTCCATCACTAATTTTCTGACTGATTTCTTTTAACTTGAGTATTGGCTTTGTAAATGAATTTGCCAATATATAGCTTACTAAAATGGAAATTAATATAGAACCTATTACTATAGTCATCAGCGTTCTAGACAACTTTCTAGCGGCAGCAAAAATATCTTTTTCATTTTTAAATATGACTATATACTCTTCCTTTTCAGCATTATATTTAACATATCCAATCTTATCTACGGTTTCTCCATTGTTCTGCTCTTCCGATGTATAGTAAATATAATCATCTTTAATATTCAGTATTCTTTCTATAACATCTTCCCCTGTATTAGCATCTTTAATTTCTATAATCTGTCCTTCCAAATCTTGGTTGGAGTATTTTATGAATCTACCATCCTTATCTAAAATTGCCACCGTGAATTTTTCACTTAATTTGTTTATTTCATCTTGTAGCCTTTTATCTAATTCTTTTCTAAAATTATTCATCTCATCTTGTATATCATCTACATAATTTCCTGTTCCTGGAACCCAACCCCACGGTTTAAAATGCTTTGTATAACCTCTCTTTGCCGAAGCTTCTGTTTCACCAGGTTTAGGAAAATAGTAATCAACATATACTTCTCCATTCTTTACAGCACCATCAACTAATTCCTTCACCATTTTTGTGCCATTAACATCCTTTAGATTTTCTCTATCCATTCCTTCTTTCTCTGGTTTTGGAGGCAATAGTAACAGTTTATAATCAGCGCTGTCCATCCAAAAGTATCCACTCGCCCCATATTTCGTATCTCTTAGTACTTTAATAGCTTGATTTTTTGCATTTTCTTCTGATATGTTCCCCTTCTTATATTCCATATAAAAGTGATTAATTATGCTTACTGCACTTTCCACTTGATTCTTTATATTTATGTCATAGCTGTAGTACATCTCTTTTTCTAATGATTCAACATCAAATTCCATTTCATCAATCAATTCACTAAGCTTGTTAGCCATAAGTGAAATTTCTTCTTTTGCTTGTCCTTCAAGTTCCGTTCTAATAATCTTTTGACTGATTATTCCTTGCACTAATAGAATTACTGAAATGAAAATCAAAATAGTAACTGTTAATCTCAACTTTATACTTTTCAAGATAACCCATCCCCTCTTCTGATTTGTGTTGCAAAATTGTACTTATTTTTATATAATTCGTTTTTTTTCTATTTAATCCTTCTTTTAACAATCCTATGTGACATTGATAGTAATAAATTTTTTTTATCTATGGCTTTCCAAAAAACTAAAAAGAGGATGACTTCTCAACCCCTTTCTGATAACATTATTCATTAATCCTATGTCAAATATATGTCTATCTTGTATATCCTTAAATACACCGTTCTATAACCATTAATATTATTAAACAAATTATGCATATCCCGATCCATAGTATTGAATTTTTCAACCTTAGCCCTCCCCATATATATTTATATGCGAGGCTAATATAGTGATATGCATAGAACAAAGATAATAATTGGAAGCTATGTAGTAAACCCAGATTCTTCATAGAAAATTCAAAACTACTTGCATATTTTCAAACTTTATGCGAATAATCTGGGATAAATTATATAATTTTAAATCTATCTGTCTGCGTCTTTAATAATATGGCCATATTGTTTAATTCTTCTATACTTGCTCCAACTTCCTCCAAAGAACTCACTTGTTCCTGAAGAACAGCATTAATTTGCTGAGCGCCACTAACATTACTGAATGTATTTTTCGAGATATCATCCATGGCATTTTTCATAGATGAAGTTATTTTTCTTTGCTTTTTAGACAGATTTAGAATCCTTTCTATTTCTTCAGTCATATTTTCTATTGATGTAAAAATGTTTTTAAACTGCTTGTTTACTTCCATACCTTTTTGTACTGTGGTGTCCACAAGTGACTGCCCCTCTTTCATAGTAGAATCTGCTTTTCCAACCTTATCTTGAATCTCATCAATCAGCAATCTTATCTTATTTGTTGACTCTTTACTGCTTTCTGCTAATTTTCTAACTTCCTCTGCAACCACTGCAAAACCCTTTCCATGTTCTCCAGCCCTAGCTGCTTCGATTGCTGCATTTAAAGCAAGAAGATTAGTTTGTTCTGCTATAGCTGTAATAAAATGAACTATTTCTCCGATTTCTTCTGATGAAATTTTTAAGTCTCCTATAATTTCATTAGTATTTTCAGAAGAAGCGTTGACCTTATTTATATATGTAACTACTTCATTTATATTCTCTCCACCCAGTCTAGCAGACTCTAATACATTTTTACTGTTATTAAAGGCATTTTCCGATTCATGTGATATGATCTCTGCGCTATCATTCATTTCATCAATACCCTTTACAGATTCGTCCACAGAACTCGCATTGCTTTGGAGGCCACAGGATATTTCATTTATTTCTTTCGCTATATTTTCTATCCCTTGATTAGTTTGTTCCATTATAAGTGAAATCTCATTAGATGATTGCGATAAAATACTTGAGTTTTTTGAAACCTCTGATACTAAATCTTTTATTTTTATAACGAACCAATTTACATTATTCCCTAAGTCGCCTATTTCATCCTTTGTTTTAGTGTCGATTTTTTGAGTTAAATCTATTTTATTATCTTCATTAGATAAAATTTTATTGAGCGTCTTAGTTATGTATGCCATTGGTTTTGTTATACCCGTTGTCATAAAGTATGCAATTATGAAGGCAAAAACGAAAGCCCCTAATAGTATAATGATGATATTAGTAATATATCGTTTACTATCCTCCATAGCCCTATTGTAAAAATTATCGGCTGAATCATTTGCATGTTCAATCAATATATTCATGCAACTATTTATAAGTCCAACTTGATAGGTCCCTTTACCCTTTTCTACAAGCATTGCTTCGATTTTCTGCCCTTCCTTAGCGAGCTTTATAATTTCCTCCCTAATTGGCTTCCATTCTATATATGCATTATATGTTTTTTCTACAACTTCTTTATCACCTGTAAAATTGTTTCGAATTATTTCAAATTTCTTATGTACTATTTCATCATATTTTTCAATTTTTTTTACATGATGATGAATCTGTAATGTATCTACAATGCTAATACTTTTCATCTCATTCATAATCTTTAGTATATTTATATCCGCTTCATTCACAGCCTTAGTAACAGTAAAAGGCTGTTCATACATATCTACAGTCAAGTTCTGTAGATTGTTCATACCATTTATTGCATATAAACTGACTAAGCACGTAATTAGGATTATTGCGGTAAAACCTACGGTCATCTTTTTCGATATTTTCAAGTTTTTTAGCATATATGCCCTCCCTATTTAATATATGGTTTCATCATTTGAATAAGTTGAAACACCTATATACGTTACGAAAAATCTATTACATTCCGAAGATTTAACATCCTCAAAATCTCTGGCTGCCAAATCTCTAGAATGTAAGATGTTTATCGTATTATATATATATTAATAAATTCCTCAGGTTTTTGACAAGATGAGGCATCTATCATATTAACAGATGCCTTAAATTGTTTTCTTCTATCCCGCTTTATTAATAATCTAGGCTAGATTATATTATTCTGCAAAAGTTTCTATAATCCTTCATAAGTATTGTGGATATTTGTAGCTAGTTCTATTGCTCTATTACTACATTATATTCCCTCATCCAGATATCTAATTGGATCAAGTAAGCTATTAATTGGGGTCCTGTCATTAATTGTCCAAACCAAGGTTTTTTAAAGGCTTTTCCCCCTGTATCTACAATATTCTTTACTTCTTTTGTATCAATCAATTGCAAGATTGGAGATTTTTTATCTTCTAGGATTTTTCTCATTCTCATTTGTACTTCTTTAGTATACTGAGGATGATGGGTTTTAGGATACGGACTTTTTTTCCTATAAATAACGTCGTCAGGTAATATTCCTTTTAGTGCTCTTCTTAATAATCCTTTTTCTCTTCCATCACATAACTTAATGTGTCTCGGTATATTGTAGGCATATTCAACAATTCTATAATCTGCATAAGGAACTCTTACCTCAAGGCTGTTTGACATACTCATGCGATCTTTTCTGTTTAATAATGTTACCATGAACCACTTAATATTTAAATAGAACAATTCTCTCATTCTTTCATCGGCTATTAATTCACCCTTAAGTTTTGGAACACGATTAAGTGTCTCTTGATACTTTGACTCTACATATTCTTCTAAAGGTAGATTCTTTAAGTCCTTTGCTAATATACTTTTTCTTTCATTTATAGCCTTTGACCAAGGAAAGGTATTTGTGTTTATGTCCTCTTCCTTTGTATACCATGGGTATCCTCCAAATATTTCATCAGCACATTCACCTGAAAGAGCCACTGTGGCTTTTTTTCTTACCTCTTTACAGAATAGATAAAGCGAGGAATCAATATCTGCCATTCCTGGCAAATCTCTAGCTAAAACTGCTCTTTCCAAAGACTCTGCAAGATCAATGTTATTTATAATAACATTATGATGGTTACTTCCTATATAATCTACTACTCTTTCAACCCAGTATTCATCAGAATCCGGTTGAAATTCATTAGCTATAAAATATTTATCATTATCTTCATAGTTAATTGAAAAGGTATTTAGATTTTCTTTTCCTTGCCTCCTAAAGGCTTCTGCTGCAACTACCGATATTGCGCTTGAATCCAATCCGCCGGATAAGAAAGTACACACAGGAACATCTGATACTAATTGTCTTTCAATTGCATCAACTACAAGTTCCCTTACATGTTCTGTTGTAGTATCTAAATCCTCTAAATGCGGTTTAGCTTCTAACTCCCAATATTGCCTCTTTTCTATTCCCCTGTAATCAAACACAATCCTATGGGCTGGAGGTATTTCTTTAATTTCTTTAAATACACCGCTTCCCAAAGATCTTGCTGGCCCAAGCCCAAATATTTCAAGAAGTCCTATTTGATTAACTACTGGCTTTACCTGGGGATGTTTTAATATTGTTTTTATTTCTGAAGCAAATATTAATGAATCTCCCTTATGAACATAAAATAAGGGTTTGACTCCAAGAGGATCTCTTGCTAAAAAAGCTTTTTTATTTCTTTCATCCCATATACAGAAGGCAAATATTCCATTTATTTTATTTAAGCATTTTTCTCCCCATTCTATATAGGAGATTAAAAGCACTTCAGTATCTGAGTATGATCTGAATTTATGTCCTTTCTCCTTTAGTTCATTTCTAACTTCCTCCGTATTGTACAGTTCTCCATTATAAACTATAGTATATTCCCTATCTTCTATCTTTCTTGTCATTGGTTGCATACCACCTTCAGGATCAACAATGGTCAATCGTCTATGTCCCAATAAAGCATTTTTAGTTTTATATACGCCTGAACTATCGGGCCCTCTATTACTTAGACTATTCGCCATATTTTCAATAACATCGCTCATATCGCTAATATCCCTTCTACTATCTATCCATCCAGCTATTCCACACATTGGTTCAACTCCTCTTTTTTTGATATTGATTATCATTAACATTTTTGTTTCTAATATATGCTTTCTATTTGTCCAATGTTACTTCAAATTAGAGGCAATTGACTTGAAGCCTATTATGGTTTGCATACATAGCTTTACGAAAAGCTACTTGAATATGTTAATCCCTGTAAGCAATTCTGTATATTATCGTAAATCTAGTAGTCCATTCATGCCATATAAACTATATATTGTAGTTTTTTTATATGTAGTTCTTTAGAACTACTGTTTTATCTTCAATTTTTCTGTATAATATTAGTAAGACGAAAACTATATATATGGAGTTCATACAGCAGAACTTTATTTATACATATTTAAATGCTCGACATTTTTAGGAGTTTTGAATGTGAATAAGTTAATAGTTTTATTTGAATCTCTATAGATTTGATAAATAAAAAAAATGCGGGTGATACTTATGAAGGAATGCTTAAGGTGCAATAAAATGATCCCCGATAACACTATAAGGGATTACTGTGAGGTTTGCTATGAAGTCTATGAGAAGGTTTTTGATAAAATTAGAGAGTATCTAAGGGAAAATCCTCTAGCTACCGCCTTTGAGGTAGCAGAATTTACTGGTATTGATCATAAAATAATCAAAGGATTTGTTAAAGAAGGTAGACTTATTGAAATTGAAGCTGACTCCGTAAATATTGAGTGTAAGCGATGTGGTGCGTTAATTCTATCTAAATACCATGAATATTGCCCTAAATGCGAAAGAACCCTATTTAAAGAGCTCAATGGTCTTAAGGGTCATTTTGTTAAGTCTGAGAATGCAAAGATGCATCATAAAAAGCTTGTCAGGTAATAATTCCAATTACTTTACCACAATTATTACATGTATTATTTTTCAAATTTTCTATATTCACTTCTAGGTCTCTTGATACTATTAGCTTCTTACAGTTTGGACAGTATGTATTATTATCAATTCCATTTACGTTACCTATATATACATAATTTAAATACTTTTCCGCTATATCATGAAGATTAATAATAGTCTCAACTGGAGTTGGGGCTATTTTCATTTTATATCTAGGATAATATCTTGATAGATGAAGTGGTATATCTTTGTCTATAGAAGCAATCCATTTACATAGCTTTACTATCTCATCTCTTTTTGTGTTCAATCCTTCTATTAATAGAGTGGTTATCTCTATATGACAATATTTTTTAGCTGTTAGGATGGTTTCTAAAACCGGACTTTGCACCCCTTCGCATATATCATTATAAAATCCATTTGAAAATGCTTTTAAATCAATATTCATTGCATCTATAAAGGGGATGAGTTTCAATAGAGGTTCTCTGTTGATATATCCATTTGATACAATTACGTTCTTTTTTCCCTGTTCTTTTACAAGTTTACTTGTGTCTAGTATAAACTCATACCAGATGGATGGTTCATTATAAGTATAGGCAACTCCGATATTTTCTTCTTGCTCCTTCGGAACCGTTGCAATCCTTTGAGGCGTAGTTTGAATATATTCAGGCATACCATGGGCAATACTATGATTTTGGCAAAAACTACACTTTAAATTACAGCCAAAGCTTCCTATTGAAAATATTTTGTCTCCAGGATGAAAATGATATAATGGCTTTTTCTCTATTGGATCTAAACTACTAGCTGTTACCTTTCCATAATTTAATGTGCCTAGCTTTCCATTTAGGTTTTTTCTAACTCTGCATTTACCTACACTACTTTCGTATATCTCGCATCCATGGGGACAGAGAAAACATTTTACTCTTCCATCACTATACTGTTCATAAAAGTGAGCCTCTTTAATAAATTTGTCCATAATGAATTCTCCCTTCCACAAACTTCTATACTGCAGCATTAAATTTATAGTCTATATATACTCTTCGCACGCTGGTCAGTGCTTGAAATTTTTACCCTAATAAAGTACAACATTTAACATATGAAGTTCAAAATATATATTAACTAGATTTCCACAATTATATCTGGATTACTTTGTTAGCTCTAATACTTATATATAGTATACCTACATGTTAAGGTATACTATATTTATTATATTTTGTGTTTTTATCATTTAAGCCATTTTGCTTGTCCACATATTCAACTAAAAAAAATATATAGCCTCTGGATAACTATGTGGATAAATAATAACCGCTATAACCTTGTTACATACTTCTTTTCATCAAAATGATATAATTTCTATCCACATGTTATCCACAACTTTGTTGATAACCCACAGCTATATCTCATAGTCGCTAATTATGTCTTATTACCTCAAATCTTTGAATATTATACCTCTCATTAGGTGCTATTCCTGCTTTCACGAGTGCTATTCTTACCTGTTCTTCTACCGTATCTATGCCTTTAAGGTTTGGCAGGAGTAGCCCTCTACGTTCATTTAAACTGATAATAATTCCATATTTATTTACATCTAAATTCTCAAGTGATTTAATTGGTTCTGGACTCATTAATACATCTATTGAATAAATTAAATACTTAAGTTCTTCCTCTTCAACGGGATAGAATCTAGGGTCTTCGGTACCGGCTTTTATTGCATTTTCAATTATTTCTCTAGCTACATTTTGTGTAGTAGCTCCTATTGTGCCAATGCAGCCCCTTAGTTCACCATCCTTTTTTATTGAAACAAAGACACCTTTTTTATCATTAATTAGCTCCCCGTGTATTTCTTTTGGAGTCTCAATCATATTTCCATTCTTTATATAGTTCTCTAGGCTTTCTCTTGCTAGCTTAACGTATTCATCTTCCTTTCTTCTTATATCTGCTATTTTGTCTTTTTGTGCCTTATATAGTTTATCTAATAGTTGTCTCTCCCTATGCTTATTGTGAATTTCAAGCTTCGCAACCCCATATCCAACACCAAAGGGTCCTTCATAGGAGATAATCTTTGAGGATATCTCATACCCATCACAGGAGCCTAGCATTATATCTATAGACCTCATTCCACATTCTCCAGCTTCTTCACATAGGTTTCTATCTATATCTATTATCTTTTCTACTTCAAGGTTTTCTATTAAACTTATAATTAGGCTATCATACTCTTCTCCTGCAGAATTATATCCATAGGGTCCATCTTCTTTAAGCTTATGGGATAAGTCTCCACTTGCTATTACAACTATGTCTTCTTCTCCTTCTTCAACAGCTTCTTGAATCGATTTACCAAAACTATATAAATCTTCATTTGGAAGTAGTCCATATGTAATGTGGATAAGTCTATAGTGAATATACTCTTTATCCACAAAGTATAGTGGAACCATTGCTCCGTGATCAAGCTCAGTTGAAATTTTATACTCTTTAGCCAACTCATCATCTATCATTGCGCATGGTATATTTTTCTCATTTGCATATTTAATTATTCTATTAGCTAATTCTAGGTCATTATCCTTTACTATTTTGACCTGCTCCGCTCCAAAGCTTGCCATGTTACCCTCAAGTTGACTTTTAAAAGATATTGCTACAGCATCACTAAAAACAGGCCCATGGGGTGTAATAAGTATTATAGTCTTTGGCATCTTTTCTTTAATATTCTTTGCTACTTCCTCCATACCATCAATAGTACTTTGAATCTCCTTTTCCTTCCCTCCTCCTATCTCCTTAAGAATAATTGGAGGGTGAGGCATCAAATATCCTGCTACAATTTTTCCCATAAGAAACCTCCTTAATCTTTTGTCTTTAGCTAGTTAAATATCTAATCTATGAAAATATTTTAATATTCCTACGTAGATACTCCAAGCAATTTTCTCTTGATAATTTGAATCTTGAAGTAGTCTCTCTTCCTTAGGATTTGACAAAAATCCACACTCTATAATAACAGTAGGTACTTTTACATTTTTTAATATGTAAACATCCTTTTTCGGCTTTGCTTTTCTAGTATTTCCATTATCTAAAACCCTTATGAGTTCTTCTTGAGCCAAATCCGCTATTAGCTTACTTCTTTCACATTGTGGATTATAAAAGGATTGTGCACCAGAATATTTAGTTTCTTGAAAGCTATTAGAATGTATGCTTATCACCATATCTGCATTGCTCTCATCAAAAAGCCTTTTTCTATTTCTCAAATCTTCATTTTTTTTCTTTCTAACAGTTCCTCCTTCTGTATACAGTCCTACATTTTCATCTCTCGTCATCAGTACTAAACTCCCACTTTCTTCTAGGTACTTTCTTAATTTAAGGGCAATTTCAAGATTTATTCTGCTCTCATATACCCCCGTTGTTTTACCAACCATTCCTCCGTCTATTCCACCATGGCCAGGATCAATAATTATTACTTTTCTGAGTGTAGGAAGGGATGTAACCTTCGCGGCTTTATTGTATTTATATATACAAAATAGTCCAATAATAAAAGCTGATAATAATATTATAAACCATATTATTCTTTTTTCTTTAATACAATAATACTCATATTACGTCCCCTTTCCTTTAACCTTTTAGACTTATATATATATATGTATGAAGCCAAAGTTTAATACTTTTTTCAAAAACATAAAAAAACATCGTATGCACATAATATACATACGATGTTTTGTAAACATAAAAAGAAATACTATCTCTTTGAGAATTGTGGTGCTCTTCTTGCTGCCTTTAAACCGTACTTCTTTCTTTCTTTCATTCTTGGGTCTCTTGTTAAGAATCCTGCTTTTTTAAGTACTGGTCTATGCTCAGCATCAGCTTTAAGTAATGCTCTAGATATACCATGTCTTAACGCTCCTGCCTGTCCAGTGAATCCACCACCATGAACCCTAGCCAGAACATCAAACTTACCTTCTGTTTCTGTCATAGCGAGAGGTCTTGTTACTTCTCTCTTTAAAGTCTCATAATCAAAATAATTATCTAAATCTCTTCCGTTTATAATTACTTTACCACTACCAGGTACTAATCTTACTCTAGCTATGGCATTTTTTCTTCTACCTGTACCATAATATTGTACTTTAGACATTAGTCTTCCCTCCTCTTGCAATCACTATATATCAAGAACTTCTGGTTGCTGCGCTTCATGTTTATGTTCTGAACCCCTATACACCTTTAGCTTTGTTAACATATTTCTTCCTAGTGAATTCTTAGGAAGCATTCCCTTTACAGCATGGAAAAGCACTTTTTCTGGCTTAGTGTTAATCATATCTCTGTATGTTCTTTCTTTAAGTCCACCAGGATATCCAGTGTGCCATCTATACATCTTTTGATCTAACTTCTTCCCAGTTAATACTACCTTTTCTGCATTTACGATTACTACAAAATCACCTGTATCAACATGTGGTGTAAAAGTAGGCTTATGCTTTCCTCTTAATATAGTAGCAACTTGTGTTGAAAGTCTACCTAAAGTCTTTCCTTCAGCATCGATTACATACCATTTTCTTTCTACTTCATGTGGCTTAGCTACGTATGACTTCATTGATTTCCCTCCTATCTAACAAATCCGAATATTGAGTATATATACTTTTATCTTAAAAATCCGGGGCTAGTGGATTTTTTAAAAACTATTTTAAACCATCTTATATTTTAATACATGGAGCCGTGTGTGTCAAGGAATATTTAATGTAAATTATTTATAAAAAGTTTAAAAGTATTTAAGTTGATTTTGAATGCTTTAGAAATAATTTGAGTTTAATAATAAACTTCCGCTAAATATAGCCCTTGTGGCGGTGCTTTATGCCTAGCATTTTTTCTATCCTTTGATTCAATTATATAACCCAGGTTTTTCATCATTACCTTACCAAATGCTACATCTAATAATGATCCTGTAATTATTCTAACCATATTATATAGAAATCCATTTCCTTTGTATTCAAGAATAATAAATTCATCTTTCTCCCACACATTTATATTATAAATTGTTCTAACAGTATTCTTCACATTGCTGCCAGATGACATAAATCCCTTAAAATCATGTTCTCCAATGAAATACTTACTTGCTTCTATCATCTTATTTATATCTATATCTCTATTAACAAAGTATGAGTAATTTGCATACATAGGATTTCTTATGGCTCCATTATATATTTTATATACATATTTTTTCCCATTTGCCGAATATCTTGCATGAAAATCCATATCCATTTCTTCTACCTCTTTTATTACAATATCTGAAGGCAGTGCATTATTTAGGACAAAGGCAAGCTTATTAACAGGTATTGATAAATCTGATTTAAAGCTTGCAATCTGATTCAATGCATGAACTCCAGCATCTGTTCTGCCTGAACCATGGATCTGAATCTCTTGCTTCGTGATTGCTCTTAATTTCTTTTCAATCTCACCTTGTACAGTTCTAGCATTACTTTGTCTTTGCCAACCACTGTAATTAGTTCCATCATAGGCTATTGTTAGTTTGATATTTTTCATATAGATCCTTCTGACCTTTCTTAGTCCCAATTATTCATAGAGAGTTTGAAAGGGTGCAAGTAGTTTTGAATTTTCTATGAATAATCTGGGCTTAGTTAAACCAATGAGCATTTGAAATGCTTTTATCAAAAAGTTCAATGCTATTGATTATCAATATACAAGCAACAAATCCTATCATCACCATTGTAGCAATATAGTCTCTCCTATAGAATTTCAATTGCTTCATTCGTGTTCTATTTTCTCCACCTCTATAACATCTGGCCTCCATCGCCATGGCTAGATCATCAGCTCTCCTAAAGGCACCAATAAATAGGGGGACCAATAGCGGTATTAAGCTCTTTGCTCTTTTTACAAGATTTCCGCTTTCGAAATCTGCACCACGTGCCATTTGAGCCTTCATAATTTTATCGGTCTCCTCCAATAGGGTGGGTATAAACCTCAATGCTATGGTCATCATCATGGCCAATTCATGGGCAGGTACACCAATCTTCTTAAAGGGATTTAAAACCCGTTCTATCCCATCTGTAAGCTCTATTGGTGATGTTGTAAGAGTGAGAATAGATGTTCCTATAATTAAAAATACAAGCCTCAGTGCCATGAAGACAGCCATTTCAATTCCTTCTCTAGTTATTGTTAAAGGTCCTAAATTATATAAGGGTTCTCCTTGAGTCATGAAGATATTGATTCCAAATGTAAGAAATATAATTAACAGTATAGGCCTTAATCCCCTCAGAATATATTTTAATGGAACCTTGGATAAGAGAATTATTAAGGTTAGAAATCCAGTGACTATGATATATGTCTGAACATTTTTTACCATAAAAAGAGCAATGATATATGCAAAAGATGCTAGGATTTTGAGTCTAGGATCTAATTTGTGAATAATTGAATTTATAGGATAATATTGCCCTAATGTTATATCTCTAAGCATTTTTCTTGCTCCTTACTAGTTTTAATATTTCATTTTTAGCTTCTTCAACGGTTAATATATCTCCTCTGATGCTAATTCCTTGTTCCTTTAACTTTCTAACTAAATAGGTTATTTGAGGCGTGCCTAGTCCCATATCTTCAAGGCTATCAGCCTCCCTAAATACTTCTCGTGGTGTTCCTATTAGGGCTATTTTTCCCTTATCCATAACTATTATTTTATCTACTAATCTAGCAATGTCTTCCATACTATGGGAAACTAATATGACAGTTATTTTATATTTTGTATGTAGTTCTTTAATTTGAGCTAAAATTTCATCTCTACCTCTTGGATCCAATCCAGCAGTTGGCTCATCTAATATAAGTACCTCTGGTTTCATTGCCAGTACTCCAGCTATTGCTATTCTCCTTCGTTGTCCTCCACTCAGCTCAAATGGCGACCTATCCTTAACCTTATCATATTCTAATCCTACTATACCTAAGGCTTCCTTTACTCTATCATTTATCTCAGAGTCCGACAATCCAAGATTAGTTGGTCCAAAGGCAACTTCCTTATGTATTGTTTCTTCAAATAACTGATATTCCGGATACTGAAAAACTAGTCCCACTTTCTTTCTTATCTCATTAAGTTTCACACTTTTACTAGTAATATCTAAATTATTAATAAATATTTTGCCCTTAGTTGGCTTTAATAGCCCATTTAAATGCTGTATTAATGTTGATTTTCCTGAACCCGTGTGACCAATTAGACCTACGAATTCTCCTTCCTCAATGGAAAAGCTTATTTCCGAAAGAGCCTTTGATTCAAATGGACTTCCTGCGCTATAAATATGTACAAGATTCTCTACAATAATTGACATAATTCCCTCACCATCTCATCTACAGTTAAAATATCCTCTGAAAGTTTTATTCCTTCTTTATTAAGTTCATGGGATAAAAGGGTAACTTGTGGTACATCCAGTCCAAGATCCTTTAATTCTTCTACCTTCGAAAATACTTGTTTTGGATTACCACTAAGTGCTACTTTACCATCTTCCATAACAATTACTCTGTCAGCATTTACTGCTTCATCCATAAAATGAGTAATATGTATTATAGTTATACCTTCTCTATTTAGTTTAGTTATTGCGTCCATTACTTCTTTTCTCCCAGATGGATCTAGCATCGCTGTCGGCTCATCGAATATGATACATCTCGGCTTCATTGCCAGTACTCCTGCAATAGCAACTCTTTGCTTCTGACCTCCAGATAATAGATGCGGAGGCTTTCTTCTCAACTCATATATACCTACAGCTTTTAGAGATTCATCTACTCTTTTTCTTATATTGCTTGACATAATCCCCAAATTTTCAGGTCCAAATGCCACGTCTTCCTCTACTAGGGTTGCAACTATCTGATTGTCTGGGTTTTGAAACACCATACCAGCACATTGTCTGATTTCCCACAAGTTCTCTGCATCTGATGTGTCCATATTATTTACATATACTTTTCCTTCGCTAGGTAAAAGTATTGCATTGATCAGCTTTGCAAGAGTAGATTTACCAGAACCATTATGCCCTAGTACTGCAACAAATTCTCCGTTCTTTATATCTAAAGATAGATTGTTTACTGCAGTCACCTTCTCATCTTCATTGCTTATATATTCAAATATCAATTTCTTAGTTTCAACCATATTTGACATCTCATTACCTCTCATATGTTGTTTTCATCTTCTTATTATAAACTTCATTTGATTCAAAATCAAAGCTTTTTTATAATATAAATATTGGCTGACTGCAAACAGCTAACAGCTAATAACTGACAAGTTTCCACTTTTATATAAACTATAGAAGTGACAGTGCATATTTTACATTTTCATCCCTTAAATCACGTCCTATACAAGAAGTGAAATTATAGACTTATACATATACTCTATATGCTTTTACTGTTTTAATAATTGATGTCGGTTCAACTATTAGGGGTTGTGTAGTTGCAGCTATCTTAAAAGCTATAACTCTAATCTGTGAGCTGTCAGTAATTAGCTGTGAGCTGCTTCTTCATAAATAAAAAAGGATTAAGCTATGCTTAATCCCCTAATTTAGACTTCACTATAATAATTCTAGAATAGCCATTGGTGCAGCATCACCTCTACGAGGGCCTAGCTTAAGAATTCTAGTGTATCCACCATTTCTTTCTTGAAATTTCGGTGCAACCTCATCAAATAGGTTCTTTACAACAGTTTCATCTAACATATATGCAAGAACTTGACGTCTTGCATGAAGGTCGCCTCTTTTAGCAAGTGTTATCATTTTCTCTGCGATTTTACGAGTTTCTTTAGCTCTAGTCTCTGTAGTTTGTATACGTCCATTTTTAAACAGACTTGTAACTAGATTTCTTAGCATCAAGTTTCTATGATCAGTAGAACGTCTCAATTTACGATAACCAGCCATAACTTTCCCTCCTTTACCCTAGCCTATTCATCACTTGGCTTTAAACCAAGAGTTAAATCTGCTAATTTATGCTTAACTTCTTCGAGTGACTTTTTACCAAGGTTTCTAACCTTCATCATATCTTCTTCAGATCTTTGTGTTAATTCCTCAACTGTATTGATACCCGCACGCTTTAAACAGTTGTATGAACGAACAGAAAGGTCTAATTCCTCTATTGTCATCTCTAAAACTTTTTCTTTCTTATCTTCTTCTTTTTCAACCATAATTTCAACATCATCAATATGGTCAGTTAATGTTATGAATAAATTTAAATGTTCATTCATAATTTTCGCGCCTAACGAAGCTGCTTCATCAGGTTTAATGCTTCCGTCTGTCCAAACCTCTAATGTCAACCTATCATAATCAGTTACCTGTCCAACTCTTGTATTTTCAACAGTATAGTTAACTTTGTTAACCGGAGTATATATTGAATCAACCGGTATAACTCCTATTGGCATACCATCTTCTTTATTATTTTCCGCAGCAACATAACCTCTGCCTTTAGATAATCCTAACTCCATATTTAACTCTGTACCATCTTCAAGAGTTGCTATATGAATGTCAGGATTTAATATCTCTACATCGGCATCAGCTTTAATATCACCTGCAGTAATTCGACCTGGACCCTGAGCATTAATTCTAACTACCTTAACTTCTTCATCAGAATGTATTTTTGCAGCTAGACCTTTTAAGTTTAATATGATTTCTATAACATCTTCTTTTACACCCGGTATAGTTGAAAACTCGTGTAGTACTCCATCTACCTTAATCCATTTTATAGCTGTACCCGGCAGCGATGATAATAGAATTCTTCTTAAGCTATTACCTAATGTTGTTCCATAGCCTCTCTCTAAGGGCTCTACCACAAACTTCCCATACGTGAAGTCATCATTTAAATCAACACATTCAATCTTCGGCTTTTCTATCTCAATCACGATTTTCACCCCTCTTAACCCAGTATTATTATGAGGGTAACTGATTCTAATATATTAATTTAATCTATCTATCTATAATATTATCTAGAGTATAACTCGACAATTAGATGTTCTTCTATAGGTAACTCTACGTCATCTCTTCCCGGCATAGCTACAACTTTTCCCTGTAACTTTTCCACATCAGCCTCTAACCACTTAGGTACTGTTACAGCCTTTTCCTTTAACTCTTTTATCTTAGGTGAGTTTTTACTCTTTTCTTTTACATCAACAATATCTCCTGGTTTTACAAGCATTGAAGGGATATTTGCCTTGTGGCCATTTAATGTAAAGTGTCCATGTCTTACTAATTGTCTTCCTTCTTTTCTTGAAGCTGCAAAGCCAAGTCTGTACACAACGTTATCCAATCTTCTTTCAAGTATTCTTAAGAAGTTATCACCTGTGATACCTGGTTGCTTTTCAGCTATTGAGTAATAGTTTCTAAATTGAGTCTCTAATACTCCATAATATCTTTTTACTTTTTGCTTTTCTCTTAATTGGATACCATAGTTTGAAACCTTAGTTCTTCTATCACCATGCTGCCCTGGTGGTTTTCCTCTTCTAGAAACTGCACATTTATCAGTATAGCATCTTTCACCTTTAAGATATAATTTCATTCCTTCTCTACGACAAAGTCTACAAGATGGTCCTGTATATCTAGCCATTTTCCTTACGCACCTCCTACTCTATTGTTATACTCTTCTACGTTTTGGCGGTCTACAACCATTATGCGGTATTGGAGTAACGTCTTTAATTGCATTTATTTCTAATCCTGCTGCTTGAAGAGATCTAATAGCTGCTTCTCTTCCTGAGCCTGGTCCCTTTACATATACTTCTACAGTCTTTAAGCCATGTTCCATTGCTGCCTTTGCAGCAATTTCGCCTGCCATCTGAGCAGCAAATGGAGTTGACTTTCTTGAACCCTTAAAGCCGCAGTTTCCTGCTGATGACCAAGATATTGCATTTCCAGCCACATCAGTAATAGTGATAATTGTGTTATTGAATGTTGATTGGATATGAGCTTGGCCTCGCTCTATATTTTTACGTTCACGTTTTTTTCTACGTACTTTACGCACTTTTTTAGCTGCCATTACCTAACCCTCCTCTTCTATTTCTTTTTCTTACGGGATACTGATCTCTTAGGTCCTTTACGTGTTCTAGCATTAGTTTTTGAACTCTGTCCTCTTACTGGAAGACCTTTTCTATGACGAATACCTCTATAACATCCTATTTCCTTTAATCTTTTAATGTTTAGAGATACTTCTCTTCTTAAGTCACCTTCAACTGTGTGATCATTGTCAATAATTTGTCTTAAATTACTAACTTCTTCCTCAGTTAGGTCTTTAATTCTAGTATTGAAATCAATACCAGCCTTAGTTAAAATTTCTTGGGAAGTTTTTCTTCCTATCCCGAAGATATAAGTTAAGCCTATTTCAGCTCTCTTGTCTCTAGGTAAGTCGATACCTGCTATCCTCGCCATTCACTGTACACCTCCTAGGTAAATATTCCATTTGTATGTTTTTATTATTTTGCTCAAGATGATTTTCTATTTAATAATAATATTATCTTTTAATACGCAGCCGCTAATATTTCTCTCAAGAGAATATTATACTAAAGCTCACTAAAAAAAGCTATACGTAATTTGAAATTTAACCTTGTTTTTGTTTATGCTTAGGATTCTCACAAATTACCATTACTTTGCCTTTTCTTTTTATAATCTTACATTTTTCACAAATAGGTTTAACTGATGCTCTTACTTTCATAATTTCCCTCCTTCATCACTTGCCACGCCAAGTAATCCTACCTCTTGTCAGATCGTATGGAGATAGTTCTAAGGTAACCTTATCACCAGGTAATATTCTAATAAAATTCATTCTAAGTTTTCCAGATATATGAGCTAAAACTTCGTGATCGTTTTCAAGTTTAACTTTGAACATCGCGTTCGGTAGAGCCTCTACTACAGTTCCCTTAACCTCAATAGCTTCTTTTTTTGCCATTAGGAATCATACCTCCTATATTTGGGTCTTATGAAGCCCCAATTTCTCAATCTCTCGTCTAAGCATTAGATTGCTTATCTTCTTGTGTGTATCATATCTCTTTACAATTTCTTCGCTGATTATATTGAATTTAGACAGGTGCTTAATTTTTTTCTTCTTCGCTTTTTCCATTTTTCGTAGATCTCCGTCAGCTATCAAAACATACAGCTCATCAATTATATCTATGACAATAAAAACTCTATCCTTATCTCTTCCTGCCTTTGACTTAACAAATTGTCCAATAGCAACTTCCCTAGTACTTTGCAAAATATACACCTCTTTTAATCTTCGACTATAGTTTTGTTAATATTAAAGGTTCGTCTTCAGTGATTATCAAAGTATGTTCATAATGGGCAGATAATTTTCCATCCAAGGTTACAACAGTCCAATTGTCAAGAAGTGTTTTCACTTTATATGTTCCCATGTTAACCATTGGTTCAATAGCTAAAGCCATTCCACTTCGTAGTCTCGGACCCTTTCCCTCTGGTCCGAAATTTGGTATCTGGGGGTCTTCATGCATATTTGCTCCAATACCATGGCCTACATAATCCCTAACAATTGAAAAACCGTTATCTTCTACATACTTTTGCACGGCATGTGATATATCCGATAAACGAAATCCTTCTTTGCAAAACTTTAATCCTTCGTAGAAGCTATCCCGTGTAACCTCAATAAGCTTTCGAGCGTCATCTGAGATTGCACCAACTGGATAAGTGTTAGCTGCATCACCGTAATAACCATCATAGATGGATCCAATATCTATACTAATAATATCGCCATCTTTTAGTTTTTTTAATCCAGGAATTCCATGTACTACTTCTTCATTAACAGAAGCGCAAATACTGGCAGGGAAGCCACCATATCCTTTGAAAGCAGGTATTCCTCCAAGGCTTCTTATTGTATCTTCAGCTATTTGGTCAAGTTCCTTTGTAGTAATACCGGGTTTTATATGTTTTTTTAGTTCTTCATGGGTTTTTCCTACTATCTTACCCGCTCTATTCATTTTTTCAATTTCAGTTTGCGATTTTAAGATAATCATTACTTTTCGCTCCCAAGAGCTAAGACTATATCCTCAAAAACATCATTAATGTGCTTTTGCCCATCAATATTCTTTAGAAGTCCTTTATCAGAGTAGTATTCAGTAAGGGGTACAGTTTCACTAAGATATATTTCAATCCTTTTAGAAACAGTTTCTTCTTTATCATCATTTCTTTGATAAAGCTCACCACCACATGCATCACATTTACCTTCTACTTTACTCTTATTAAACTCTACATGATACGCTAAACCACAATCTTTACATATCCTTCTTCCTACTGCTCTTCCAATAAGGATATTTTTATCAACTTCGATGTTTATTACTCTATCTAGAGATGTATTCATATTATCTAATACAGTATCAAGGCACTGGGCTTGGTTGACTGTTCTTGGAAATCCGTCTAATAGAAATCCACTTTTACAATCTTCCGCTTTCAATCTATATTCGACAATAGCTACAACTAGTTCATCAGGAACTAGTAAACCTTTATCTATATATTCTTTAGCTTTTCTTCCAAGCTCTGTACCTTCTTTAATATTCTTTCTGAAGATATCACCAGTAGATATATGAGGTACATTATATTTTTCGATTATCTTAGCCGCCTGTGTTCCTTTACCTGCCCCAGGTGGTCCTAATAGTATCAATCTCATTTTACCAACTCCCGGTTAAAGCTAATTTATGCAATGGGGAATTAATCCCCATGCATCTAAAAGTCATAAACCCATCAGGCTATGCTGTTTATATCTCTATTTCAAGAAGCCTTGGTAATGTCTCATTACCATTTGAGCTTCAATTTGTTTCATAGTTTCTAATGCAACACCTATAGCAATAAGTAAAGCTGTTCCACCAAAACTAATCTGTAGATTAGTAAAGTTTAGAACTAATGTTGGCAGTACTGCTATACCTGCTAAGAATACTGCACCAGCTAAAGTTAATCTTGATAATGTTTTTTGTAAATATTCTGAAGTTGGTTTACCAGGTCTTATACCAGGTATGAACCCACCGTTTTGCTTCATATTATTAGCCACTTCTATTGGGTTGAATGTAACCGCTGTATAGAAGTATGCAAAGAATATTATTAGTAAAGCGTACAAAAGATTATATATCCATACTCCAGGATTTCCTGTTGGAGATAAATATTTTGATATAAAGTCAGCAAATGCTCCGCCTTTGAAGAAATAAGTAAGAGTAAGTGGGAATTGTAAAAGTGACATTGCAAATATTACTGGTATAACACCTGACTGATTCACTTTTAATGGTATGTGAGTACTGTGTCCCCCATACATTTTTCTTCCAACAACTCTTTTTGCATATTGAACAGGTATTTTTCTTGTACCCTGTTGTATAGCAATAACTCCAGCTACAATTACAATAGCAACTACGCAGAATACTCCTAATGAAATTATACTAGCTTCACCATTTCTTATTTTTACAAAAGTCTGGAAAGCGCCTACAGGCAATCTAGATACAATTCCTGCGAATATAATTAGAGATATACCATTACCTATTCCTTTTTCAGTGATTTGCTCACCTAACCACATTAAGAATGCAGTACCTGCAGTTAATGTAATAACTACTACAAATACTGACCAGAAATCTGTAGAGATTAAGGCTCCTCTAAAGAGACCAAGACTGATCCCAACAGCTTGAATAATCGCTAATACTACCGTTCCATATCTAGTAAATTGTGCTATCTTCTTTCTTCCTTCTTCACCTTCTTTTGCTAAAGCCTCAAGGCTTGGAATAGCAATAGTAAGTAGTTGCATAATAATTGAAGAAGTAATGTATGGTGAAATACTCAGCGCAAATATTGTAAACTTCTTAAATGCTCCACCTGAAATAAAGTTAAAAAAGCTTAAGAGTCCACCTTCATCGGTGAACATGCTTTGCAGATAAGCTTTATCAATTCCAGGAACAGGTATATTGGCTCCCATTCTAAATATAGCAAACATCATTACTGTATATAAAATCTTTTTTCTTAAATCTGGTATTTTCCAAGCATTCTTTAGGGTAGATAACACCTTAGATCACCTCTGCCTTTCCTCCAGCAGCCTCTATCTTTTCTATGGCAGACTGACTGAATTTATGAGCTTTTATAGTTAGCTTCTTTTCAAGTTGTCCGTCTCCAAGTATCTTTAGCCCATCATTTATTTTCTTAATCATTCCTGTCTCTTTAAGTAATTCAGGAGTTATAGTTGTTCCTTCTTCAAATCTGTTTAGATCCTCGATGTTTATAATTGTCCACTCTTTCTTGAATGGATAATTTGAGAAACCTCTCTTTGGAATTCTTCTATATAAAGGCATCTGACCACCTTCGAATCCTGGTCTAACTCCGCCGCCAGAACGTGAATTTTGTCCATCTTGCCCACGCCCTGCTGTCTTACCTTGTCCAGTAGCAGTACCTCTACCTAATCTTTTTCTGTTCTTTACTGCGCCTTTATTAGGTCTTAACTCATGAAGCTTCATAAGTACACCTCCTTTGCTATATTTCTTCTACCTCCACTAAGTGGCTTACTTTATGAATCATACCTCTCATTTGAGGATTATCTTGTTTTTCTACGGTTTGTCTGATCTTTCTAAGTCCAAGCGCTTCAATAGTCTTTCTATGTTGAGGCTTTGAACCTATTGTGCTTTTTACTAATGTTATTTTAAGTTTGTTAGCCAAGGTGTTCACCCCCCTAACCTAATATTTCTTCAACAGTTTTACCACGAAGCTTAGCAACTTGTTCAACTGTCTTTAGGCTCATTAGTCCACTCATAGTGGCATTTACCATGTTTCTCGAATTGTTAGTTCCAATAGACTTAGCTCTAACGTCTTTGACACCAGCAAGTTCTAGCACGGCACGAACAGGACCACCTGCTATAACTCCAGTACCTTCTCTAGCTGGCATTAATAATACTTTTCCAGCACCGAAGTGCCCTCTAATTTGATGAGGTATTGTAGTTCCTACTCTTGGAACATTTATTAAATTTCTCTTTGCATTCTCAATTGCTTTTTTAATAGCATTTGGTACTTCTTGTGCTTTTCCTGTTCCCATGCCCACGTAACCATTTTCATCTCCAACTACTACAAGCGCACTAAATCTAAAGTTTCTACCGCCTTTTACAACCTTAACAACACGGTTGATAGAAACAACTTTTTCCTTTAGATCTAACTTGCTAGCATCTATTAATTGACGGCGCATTTATTCCCCTCCTTCTGCTAAAATTCTAATCCTGCTTCTCTAGCTCCTTCAGCTAATTCTTTAACTCTTCCGTGGTAAAGGTATCCACCTCTATCGAAAACTACTACTTGAATTCCCTTTTCCTTAGCTCTCTGTCCAACTAAATTACCAACAAGCTTAGCAGCTTCTTTGTTTCCACCATTTGATGCTTTTTCTTTTACTTCAAGACTAGAAGCAGCAGCAAGAGTAATACCATTAGTATCATCAATTATTTGAGCGTATATGTTATTTGCACTTCTAAATACATTTAATCTTGGACAATCAGGAGTTCCGAATACTTTTTTACGTACTCTACCATGTCTTATTCTTCTTCTAGAGTTACTACTTGGTTTAGTAATCACTTCATGTCACTCCTTTCCTATTATTTTCCTGTTTTACCTTCTTTACGTCTTACATATTCTCCGACGTATCTAATTCCTTTGCCTTTATATGGCTCAGGCTTTCTTAAGTCTCTTATTTTCGCAGCATAGTTTCCAACTGCTTGCTTATTTATTCCTCTTACTGTAATTTCAGTTTGTGATGGTGTTTCTACAACGATACCTTCTGGATCTTCCATATCTACTGGATGTGAAAATCCAAGTTGCAAGTTAAGAACCTTGCCTTTTTTCTGTGCGCGGTATCCTACACCAACTATTTGAAGCTTCTTTTCGTATCCTTTTGTAACCCCTTCTAACATGTTCGCTATTAACGCTCTACTTAGTCCATGTAGTGCTCTATGATTCTTTTTATCAGAAGGTCTTTCTACTGTAATAACATTGTCATTTATATTAACCTTCATATCAGGATTTATTTGCTCACTTAGTTCTCCCTTAGGACCCTTTACAGTTACAAGATTATCAGTAACTAGAACCTCAACTCCTCCTGGGATTGTGATTGGCTGTTTACCTATCCTAGACAATTTTCGCACCTCCTATACCGTTTATTTCTTATTACCATACGTAACAGATTACTTCTCCACCAACACCAAACTTACGTGCTGCCTTATCTGTGATAACACCCTTTGATGTTGATACTACAGCTATACCAAGTCCACCAAGTACCTTTGGAATTTCATCCTTCTTAGCGTAAACTTTTAAACCTGGCTTTGAAATTTTCTTAAGTCCTGTTATTACTCTTTCTTTGCTTGGTCCGTACTTCATTTGAACTCTTATTATTCCTTGCTTTCCGTCTTCTATAACATCAAATCCCTTGATAAAACCTTCCTCTAATAATATGCTAGCTATCGCCTTTTTAAGGTTCGAAGCTGGTACATCTAAAGACTCATGTTTCACAAGGTTTGCATTTCTTATACGTGTAAGCATATCAGCAATAGGATCTGTCATTGTCATAATTAATTACCTCCTTTCCCTGTTTACCTGTTTACCAACTCGCTTTTCTTACGCCAGGAATTTGACCTTTGTAAGCTAATTCTCTAAAGCAAATACGGCATATTCCAAATTTTCTAAGGTACGCATGTGGTCTTCCACATATTCTACATCTATTGTATTCTCTTGTGGAGTACTTTTGTTTTCTCTGTTGTTTTACCTTGAGAGCTTTTTTTGCCACTACTTTCCCTCCTTTAATTATTGTTTACTAAATGGCATACCCATTAGCTTTAATAATTCACGTGCTTCTTCATCAGTTTTTGAAGTAGTTACAAAGATTATGTCCATACCTCTAATTTTCTCAACATTATCGTAGTTGATTTCTGGGAATATTAGCTGCTCTTTTACTCCGATTGAATAGTTTCCTCTACCATCAAATGAATTGGGGTTAATTCCTCTAAAGTCTCTAACCCTTGGTAGAGCAATGTTGATTATTCTATCTAAAAATTCGTACATTCTTTCTCCTCTAAGTGTTACTTTTGCACCTACAGGCATTCCTTCACGAACTTTAAAGTTTGCAATGGATTTTCTTGCTTTAGTAATTACTGGTTTTTGACCAGCAATAGTTTCTAGTTCTTTAACTGCTAATTCCAAAGCTTTACGATTGTCCTTACAATCACCTAAACCCATGTTTAGAACTATCTTCTCAAGTTTTGGAACTTGCATTATGCTATTATATTGGAATTTTTCCATTAATGCTTTCTTAACTTCATTGTTGTATTTTTCCTTTAATCTAGCCACAAATTTTACCTCCCTTCGACTCTGAAGATTAGTCTAAGACTTCACCTGATTTTACAGATACTCTTACTTTTTTACCGTCTTCTAATTTTTTATATCTAATTCTTGTACCACTCTTAGTCTTCGAGTCATATATCATAACCTTCGATTCGTGAATTGGAGCCTCCATTTCAATTATACCTGCTTGCTGCATTTGAGGAGTAGGCTTTTGGTGTTTTTTCACCATATTCACACTTTCAACTATTACTCTTCCCTTAGCTGGGAATACTTGAAGAATTTTTCCAGTTTTCCCTTTATCTTTACCACTAATTACTACTACTGTATCTCCTTTTTTTACGTGCATTCATTCCACCTCCTAGACCTATAGTACTTCAGGAGCTAATGATACTATCTTCATAAATTTATTGTCTCTAAGCTCTCTTGCTACCGGTCCAAATATACGAGTTCCAACAGGAGTTTTATCCTCCTTGATAACTACAGCTGCATTTTCATCAAACTTTACATAACTACCGTCTTTTCTTCTTAAACCTTGCTTAGTTCTAACTACGACAGCTCTAATAACTTCACCTTTTTTAACAACTCCGCCTGGCGTTGCATTTTTAACTGAACAAACTATTACGTCACCTATGTTAGCATATCTCCTACCTGAACCGCCTAGGACGCGGATACATAACAGTTCTTTAGCACCTGAGTTATCAGCTACCTTCAAACGTGATTCTTGTTGAATCATTTATATACCTCCCTCCATTGCCTACTTGGCACGCTCGATAATTTCAGCAACTCTCCATCTCTTATCTTTACTCAATGGTCTAGTTTCCATTATTCTTACCTTATCGCCAATTTTGCACTCATTATTTTCATCATGTGCTTTAAACTTCTTAGTTCTCTTAACTGCTTTCCCGTATAGAGGATGACGAACAAATGCTTCGACAGCTACTACAGCAGTTTTATTCATCTTATCGCTTACGATACGACCAATTCTTACTTTTCTACTTCCTCTTTCCACGATATTACCTCCCTTCAAGTATCTATAGGTTGATATCCTTAAGTTCTCTTTGTCTCAAAATAGTCTTTACACGGGCAATATCCTTTTTAACACTTCTTATTCTTACAGGATTTTCTAATTGTCCAGTTGCTAATTGAAACCTTAAATTGAATAGCTCAGCCTTAAAATCATTAAGCTTTTGAGATAACTCTTGTGAAGTCATATCACGAAGTTTATTAGCTTTCACCTGCTTCACCATCCTTTTCTACCATTTCCTGGCGTGTTACAAATTTACATTTGATTGGAAGTTTCATTGCTGCCAATCTCATTGACTCTCTAGCAAGTTCTTCATCTACGCCAGATAATTCAAACATAACTCTGCCAGGCTTTACTACTGCCACCCAGTATTCCGGTGAACCTTTACCAGCACCCATACGAGTTTCAGCTGGTTTTTGTGTAACTGGCTTGTGTGGGAAGATCTTTATCCAAACCTTTCCACCTCTTTTAATATGTCTGTTAATAGCAATCCTTGCCGCTTCTATTTGATTAGAAGTAATCCATGTTGGTTCAAGGGCCACTAGGCCATATTCACCATACGTAACGGTATTACCTCTATTAGCTTTACCCTTCATTCTGCCTCTATGAACTTTACGACGTTTCACTCTTTTAGGCATTAACATGGCATGTTTCCTCCTTTCCTTACGTTACATCTACTTCTTTTCTCTATTATCTCTAGGTTTGTTGTTTCTTGGTCTGTTATCTCTCGGTTTTGGTCTTCTTTTAGGTCTTCTTTCATCTTTAGGTTCTTCAACCTTTTGTCCTGGAAGAATCTCACCTTTATAGATCCATACTTTTATTCCTAATTTTCCATAAGTGGTATTAGCTTCTGCCATACCATAATCGATATCTGCTCTTAAAGTTGATAAAGGAACATTTCCTTCACTGTAGCTTTCAGTCCTTGCCATTTCAGCACCATTTAATCTTCCTGCTACAGTAATCTTGACTCCTTTTGCACCAGACTTCATTGCTCTTCCCATAGCTTGTTTCATAGCTCTTCTGAATGCAATTCTTCTTTCCAGAGCAAATGCTATATTTTCAGCTACTAATTGAGAATCTATTTCTGGCTTCCTTACCTCAGTAATATCTATATGAAGAGACTTTTCAGTCATTGTTCTAAGTTCCTTCTTTAAAGCTTCAATACTTTGTCCGCCTCTACCTACTACCATTCCTGGCTTAGATGTAAGAATATTTATATTAACTCTGTTAGCCGTTCTTTTTATAAGAACTCTTGAGATTCCAGAAGTGTACAATTTATTTTTAATGTGTTTTCTTATCTTGTAGTCTTCTATTAAAAGATCTGAATAGTCTTTTTTGTTAGCAAACCACTTTGAATCCCAATCTCTAATTATTCCGACTCTTAATCCGTGTGGACTTACTTTTTGACCCATGCATTTTCCCTCCTTCTATTCCTTTTCTTTTAAAACAACTCCTATATGACTAGTTCTTCTTAAGATAGGATTAGCTCTTCCCATTGAACCGGCTTTCCATCTCTTCATAGTAGGTCCTTGATTAGCGTATACTTCTGAAACAATTAAGCTTTCTCCATCCATACCATGATTGTTTTCGGCATTTGCCATTGCAGATTCAATTACTTTTTTTAATAAACTAGCGCCTTTTCTAGGAGTGAATTTTAATATAGCTATCGCTTCGTTAGCGTTTTTTCCTCTTACCAAATCATTAATTGGTTTCATTTTTCTAGGAGAAATCCTAATATATTTAGCAATCGCTTTAGCTTCCACTTTATTACCTCCTCCCGTTACTTTTCTTTAATTATCTAACTTTACTTGACTTTTCGCTGCCTGCGTGGCCTCTAAATGTTCTTGTAGGAGCAAATTCTCCTAATTTATGTCCGATCATATCCTCAGTAACATACACTGGAACATGTTTTCTACCATCATGAACAGCTATTGTGTGTCCAATCATTTGTGGGAATATTGTTGATGCTCTTGACCAAGTTTTGATTACTTTTTTGTCACCTTTATCATTCATTTCTTCTATTCTTTTTAGAAGCTTGACATCGATAAATGGTCCCTTTTTTAGTGATCTACCCATGTTTTGTGAATCCTCCTTTCATGCCCATAGCAATAAGGTGCATAGGCCCAGATAAATTTCAAAGACCTCTGAGCCCTTATTTACTCTTTCTTCTGTTAATGATATATTTATCTGACTTCTTGTTTTTCTTTCTTGTTTTATATCCAATTGTTGGTTTACCCCAAGGTGTAACCGGACTAGGTCTACCTATTGGAGATCTACCTTCACCACCACCGTGTGGATGGTCATTAGGATTCATTACAGAACCTCTTACTGTAGGTCTAATACCCATGTGTCTCTTTTTTCCAGCTTTACCTATATTAATGTTTTCATGCTCTAGGTTTCCAACTTGACCAATTGTTGCTTTACACTCAACTCTTATAAGTCTAACCTCAGTGGATGGTAATCTTACGTGAGCATATTTGTCTTCCTTAGCCATAAGCTGCGCTGATGTACCAGCCGATCTAACTAATTGTGCCCCTTTACCAGGTTTCATTTCTATGTTGTGGATCATAGTACCAACCGGCATATCCATAAGTCTCATTGCATTACCAACTTTGATATCTGATCCCTGACCTGAAATAATAGTAGTTCCAACTGTTAACTTATTCGGTGCAAGTATATATCTCTTTTCACCATCTGCATAAGTTAATAGTGCTATATTAGCAGATCTGTTTGGATCATATTCTATTGCTGTAACCGTAGCTGGTATTCCATCTTTATCTCTTTTAAAGTCAATAATTCTATACTTTATTTTATAACCGCCGCCTCTATGGCGTACAGTTATTCTCCCCTGGTTGTTTCTTCCTGAATGTTTCTTTAAAGTAACAACAAGCGACTTTTCCGGTTCATTCTTAGTTATTTCTTCAAAAGAAGAAACCGTCATTTGTCTTATACCAGGAGAAGTAGGTCTAAAACTTTTTACAGCCATTTTTTTCCCTCCTTCTACCGTTTGAGAATCTATCTACATACCTTCAAAGAATTCGATAGGTTTACTGTCTGCAGTCAATTTAACAATAGCCTTTTTCCAGTCTCTTCTTCTACCAACATGTTTACCCATTCTTTTTTCTTTACCTTTAACATTCATAGTACTCACTTTGTCAACTTTAACGCTAAATAGTTGTTCAACTGCTTTCTTAACTTCAGCTTTATTGGCAGTTCTATCAACTTCGAAAGTATATTTACTTTCCGCCATATCTTCCATACTTTTCTCTGTAATTATTGGCTTAATTACGATATCGTAAGGTGTTCTCATTATACGTACACCTCCTCAAGCTTTTGAACTGCTTCCTTTGTTACAACAAAGGTATCATACTTTAATATGTCATAAACATTTATATTATTCACTAGTGAAGTAGTTACTCCTGGAATATTATTAGCTGATTTTACAACATTATCATTCTTATCACCTAAAACGATAAGAGTTTTTTTAGCTGTATTTATGTTCTTAAGTATACTTACCATATCCTTTGTTTTAGGAGCATCCATTGTTAATTCTTCTAACACAATCATTTCATCGTTTTGAACTTTTGAGCTAAGAGCAGACTTTATGGCAAGCCTTTTAACTTTCTTAGGTAGTTTATAGCTATAATCTCTTGGCTTTGGTGCAAATACTACACCACCACCAACAAAGTTTGGCGCTCTTAAAGTTCCTTGACGAGCTCTACCAGTTCCTTTTTGTCTATAAGGCTTTCTGCCTCCACCTCTTACTTCTGCTCTAGTTTTTGCAGATTGCGTACCTTGTCTTTGATTAGCAAGATAGTTCTTAACAGCCTCGTATAATACGTGTTGGTTTACTTCTATACCGAACACGCTATCGCTTAGCTCTATTTCTCCCACGCGTTGACCGGAAACATTTAATACATCAACTTTAGGCACTTTACATCCTCCTCTCCCTAGTTAGAGTCTATTTAACGCCCTTTACGGCCTCTTTTATTGTAATAATTCCGCCCCTTGGTCCTGGTACTGCACCTCTTACTAAAAGTACATTTCTTTCACTATCTACTTTTACTATTTCAAGGTTTTGTACCGTTACTGTCTCATTACCCATTCTTCCAGCCATTTTTTGACCTTTAAATACTCTTCCTGGGAATGAAGCTGCACCAATCGAACCTGGACGTCTATGGTATTTAGAACCGTGTGTTTCTGGTCCTCTACTTTGATTATGTCTCTTTATTGGACCTTGAGTTCCTTTACCTTTTGAATTTCCTTGAATATCAATTTTTTCACCTTCATTAAAGATGTCAGCCTTAATTTCTTGTCCTAAACTGTAGCTGTTCACATCACTAATAACGAATTCTTTAACAATCTTCTTAGGTGAAACACCTGACTTTTCGTAGTGACCTTTAGCCGGCTTAATTACTCTATTGCTTTTCTTGTCTTCAAAACCAATTTGGATCGCAACGTAACCATCATTCTCTATAGTTTTGATTTGAGTCACATAGTTTGGACCAGCTTCAACTACAGTTACAGGTATTACATTACCATCTTCAGTAAAGATTTGAGTCATACCTATTTTTCTTCCAATTAACCCTTTCATTGTTACACCTCCTATTAATCTTACAGCGGATTACAAATCTGCAATCATACTAAGAAAGGCAGGCTTATGTTTCTATATAAACCTATTATCTTAGCTTCACTCTTTTAAAGTTTGATTTCTATATCTACTCCAGCTGGTAAATCTAATCTCATAAGAGAATCAACTGTTTTTGGAGTAGGACTTAGAATATCGATAAGTCTTTTGTGTGTTCTCATTTCAAACTGCTCTCTAGAATCTTTATACTTATGAACAGCTCTTAATATAGTTATAATCTGCTTTTCTGTCGGTAGTGGTACAGGACCTGAAACCTCAGCACCTGTCTTCTTAGCTGTTTCAACTATTTTTACAGCAGATTGATCTAACACCTTGTGATCATAAGACTTTAATCTTATTCTAATCTTTTGGTTTGCTTTATTAGCCATCTTTTTTCCCTCCTTCTCATCGCACGTAATGAATTTGTACGTACGACTGGAACAATGTACACTCTCCCGGGTGTTCACATTTTTAAAATAAAAATAAAGGAGAAGTAAGTTCCTCGTCGCCCGATTCAAGAACGGACACTTCTCAGTAGAAATTCACCCAGCAACCATGCTGGCAACCTTCTACCTCATCGCAGTCCACACATACTTTAATAGTATATACTAATTCTTTTTTTTTTCAAGCCCTAATTCAATTATTCAGAATTTTAACTTTTCTTTCTTAAAATAGTTCCAAGTTCCAAGTTCCAGGCTTCAAGTTTAAAGATCATTCTTCTAGGTTCAGATAAAAATTTTATCTTCAACTTATATAATTTTACTCTTCTTTTAATTTTGGAGATTATTATTCCTATTTAACTTCACTAAATGCTTTTACCTTGAAACTTGCAACTTGTAACTTGGAACTATTTAAAACATGCAAACCTAGAAGATATAATCTTCTAGGTTTGACTGATTTATATGGAAAGATTATTCTACAATCTTAGCAACAGCACCTGCTCCTACTGTTCTACCACCTTCACGGATAGCGAATCTTAAACCTTCTTCGATTGCGATAGGTGTGATAAGTTCGATTTCCATTTCGATGTTATCTCCAGGCATACACATTTCTGTTCCTTCTGGTAATGTGATTGCTCCTGTTACATCTGTTGTTCTGAAGTAGAACTGTGGTCTATAGTTATTGAAGAATGGTGTATGTCTTCCACCTTCTTCTTTCTTAAGTACATATACTTGTGCTTTGTACTTTGTATGTGGCTTGATTGATCCTGGCTTACATAATACTTGACCTCTTTCAATCTCTGCTCTTTGTATTCCTCTTAAAAGGGCTCCGATGTTATCTCCTGCTCTTCCTTCATCAAGAAGCTTTCTGAACATCTCTACTCCTGTTATTACTACTGTTCTTGTTTCTTCTGTCATTCCTACGATCTCTAAGTTATCCTGTACTTTTACTATTCCTCTTTCGATTCTTCCTGTAGCAACTGTTCCTCTTCCTGTGATTGAGAATACGTCCTCTATTGGCATTAGGAATGGCTTGTCAGTATCTCTTTCTGGCTCTGGTATATAGCTGTCTACTGCTTCGAATAATTCAAGGATTTTATCTCCCCACTCACTAGTTGGATCTTCTAGTGCCTTAAGCGCTGACCCTCTTATGATTGGAGTGTCATCTCCTGGAAATTCATATTCGTCAAGTAGTTCTCTTACTTCCATTTCTACTAATTCTAATAATTCTTCGTCGTCTACCATGTCACACTTGTTAAGGAATACTATTATATATGGCACTCCAACCTGTCTTGATAATAGAATGTGCTCTCTTGTTTGTGGCATTGGTCCATCTGCTGCTGAACAAACTAGGATAGCTCCGTCCATTTGTGCTGCTCCTGTGATCATGTTCTTAACGTAATCGGCATGACCTGGGCAGTCTACATGTGCGTAGTGTCTGTTTGGTGTCTCGTACTCAACGTGTGCTGTTGAGATTGTGATTCCTCTTTCTCTCTCTTCTGGTGCCTTATCTATATTGTCAAACGCTACTGCTTCTCCTAATTGGTATCTCTCATGTAATGTCTTTGTGATTGCTGCTGTTAATGTTGTCTTACCATGGTCAACGTGACCTATTGTTCCTACGTTTACGTGGGGCTTATTTCTTTCAAATTTAGCTTTTCCCATTTTTCTTTTCCTCCTTAAAAACACATATAATTTAATATTTTATATTTAAAACATTAATATACATCTATATAGAATGCGCTTATAAATCTGCATTTTGACTTTTTTGGATAGCCGACGTCTTAAGGCTATTCAAAAAAGCAAAATGGAAAGATTTATTACATTTCTATATTACTATCAATTATTTTTTACCTTCAATTATCTTTTCAGCTATGCTGTTAGGAACTCTCTCATAATGACTAAACTGCATTGTATAGTTACCACGACCTTGAGATTTAGAACGAAGATCCGTTGCATATCCGAACATTTCAGAAAGTGGTACATGGGCTCTTATTACTTGAGCTCCCGCTCTTGCTTCCATACCCTCTAGCTTACCTCTTCTAGAGTTAAGATCTCCCATTACGTCTCCTAAATAGTCTTCAGGTACAACTACTTCAACCTTCATATATGGCTCAAGAATTACAGGATTTCCTTTTTTCATAGCATCCTTAAATGCCATAGAACCCGCTATTTTAAATGCCATTTCTGATGAGTCAACATCATGGTAAGAACCATCATAAAGTTCAATCTTAACATCCACTACTTCATAGCCTGCTAAAATACCATTCTCCATAGCTCCTTTGATACCGTTGTCTACCGCTGGAATGTATTCTCTAGGAATAGATCCACCAACGATTGAGTTTATAAACTCATAGCCAACGCCAGGTTCTTGAGGAGTAACTCTCATCTTAACATGACCATATTGACCTCTACCACCGGATTGTTTTGAGTACTTCGATTCAACATCAGTAGCTGAAGAAATAGTTTCTCTATATGCAACCTGAGGCTTACCTATATTAGCTTCAACTTTGAACTCTCTAAGAAGTCTGTCAACGATAATTTCAAGATGAAGTTCACCCATACCAGCGATGATAACCTGACCAGTCTCTTCATCAGTATAAGTTTTAAATGTTGGATCTTCTTCAGCTAGCTTAGATAAAGCAATACCCATTTTTTCTTGACCAACTCTAGTTTTAGGCTCTATAGCAACTCTAATAACTGGCTCTGGAAATTCCATGGATTCAAGTATAATCTGATTGTCCTCGTCACATAAAGTATCCCCAGTTGTAGTGAATTTCAAACCAACTGCCGACGCAATGTCACCTGCATAAACTTTTTTGATTTCTTCTCTTTTATTGGCATGCATTTGAAGAATACGTCCAATTCTTTCTTTTTTATTCTTAGTAGAATTGTAAACGTATGAGCCTGAATCTAATGTTCCAGAATAAACTCTGAAGAAAGCAAGCTTTCCAACATAAGGATCAGTCATAATTTTGAAAGCTAAGGCTGCGAACGCTTCACTATCATCAGCTCTTCTTTCAGCTTCCTCTTCTGTATCAACTAAAGTACCCTTTATAGGTGGAATATCTAGTGGTGATGGCATATATGCAATTACTGCGTCAAGTAATAGCTGTACACCCTTATTTTTATAAGCCGAGCCACAAAGAACTGGAACGATTGTGTTTCCGATAGTTCCTTTTCTAATACCAGCCTTTAACTCTTCTTCAGTAATTTCTTCACCTTCTAGATACTTCATCATTAAATCTTCATCGGTTTCTGCTACTGCTTCAAGTAATGCCATTCTATATTCTTCAGCTTGATCAACTAACTCCGCCGGAATCTCTGTTGTTTCAATTTCTTGACCTAAATCATCTTTGTAGATTCTTGCTTTCATGTCCACAAGATCTACTATACCAATAAAGTCATTTTCTGCACCTATTGGTAATTGAATCGGTACTGCATTTGCTTTTAATCTATCCTTCATCATGTCAACTGCATTGAAGAAGTCAGCACCTGTTATGTCCATCTTGTTTACAAGGGCCATTCTAGGTACACCATACTTATCTGCCTGTCTCCAAACAGTCTCTGATTGTGGTTCAACACCACCCTTTGCACAGAATACAGCAACAGAACTATCTAAAACTCTAAGAGATCTTTCAACCTCAACTGTAAAGTCCACGTGGCCCGGTGTATCTATAATATTTACTCTATGATTTGACCATTCAGCAGTAGTAGCTGCAGAAGTTATCGTGATACCTCTTTCTTGCTCCTGCTCCATCCAGTCCATAGTAGCAGCACCTTCATGAACTTCACCAATTTTATGAGTTTTTCCAGTGTAGAATAATATTCTCTCTGTAGTTGTTGTTTTTCCGGCATCGATGTGAGCCATGATACCGATATTTCTAGTTCTTTCTAAAGGAAAGGTTCTTGACACCTTTTTTCCTCCTCTCTGTCAAAACACTATAGGAATTAAAACACCGAAATAATAACATATATACTTTAAGTCTATGTTAAATTCAGTATTATTTTTTTACAACACATAGGAAATTATATACTTATTAAGATTCGAAATAAATATAATTTCCGTTATGTGTTTCAAAAAAGTCTACATAAAAAAGCTTTGTAAAGAACTTTTTTATTTTTTTACCATCTGTAATGAGCAAATGCCTTATTAGCTTCTGCCATTTTATGAGTATCTTCTTTTTTCTTAACAGATGCACCTGTATTGTTTGCAGCATCCATTATTTCTTTAGATAGTCTATCAACCATTGTTCTCTCGCCTCTTTTACGAGTATATCCAACTAACCATCTAAGACCTAATGTTTGTCTTCTAACAGGTCTAACTTCAATCGGTACTTGGTAGTTAGCTCCACCAACACGTCTTGCTTTAACCTCTAATACAGGCATAATATTGTTTATAGCCTCTTCAAATACCTCAAGTGGTTCCTTACCTGTTTTTTCTTTTATTACTTCAAATGCATCATATACTATTTTTTGAGCCGTACCTTTTTTACCATCTAACATTACACTGTTAATTAATTTTGTTACCACTTTACTTCCGTACAACGGATCTGGCAACACTTCTCTCTTTGGAACATTACCTTTTCTTGGCACTTTTCTTCCCTCCCAAAAACTTTTTCATTCATCGGTACTCGACAAACAGATTGCCGACTGTGCACTATTCGCATTAATTATATAAAACCCCTCCTACGAAGAGGAGGAGGATATTTTTATTATAACCTGCATAGTTTTAATTATTTCTTCTTAGGTCTCTTAGTACCGTACTTAGATCTTGATTGCATTCTATTCTCTGTTCCTGCAGTATCAAGAGTACCTCTTACTATGTGATATCTAACACCTGGTAAATCTTTTACTCTACCACCTCTTATAAGTACAACACTATGTTCTTGTAAGTTGTGTCCTATACCAGGTATATACGCAGTAACCTCAATACCATTAGTAAGTCTAACTCTGGCTACCTTTCTTAAAGCCGAGTTCGGCTTTTTAGGAGTCACAGTTTTAACGGCAGTACACACACCTCTTTTTTGCGGTGCACTCATTTTTGTAGGCATTCTTTTTAATGAGTTAAAACCTCTTTGTAAAGCAGGAGCTGTTGACTTTTTCTGAGACTGCTTTCTGCTTTTACGTACCAATTGGTTTATAGTTGGCATCCCTACACCTCCTTCCAATTTCATTTTTGAGTTAACATGTAACCCATGTTTATTTTATAATAACTGCTGTTGCAGCACCGACGTCAATACCACATGCATCCCCAAGCTTTTTCATAGACTCAACGTAAACAATCTGAACGTTTCTTTCCTTAGCCGAATCAACAATGTTTCTTACGACATGTTGCTCACAGTCCTTAGCAACAAATAAAGTCGCAACGCTTCCATCATTTATAGCCCTTGCTGATTGTTTAACCCCTATCTTAAGCTTGTTCTGCTTTCTTAATTCTATCAAGTGCATATAGCATCCTCCTTTTTTTACACTTAAAGATTTACATAGTAATATACATTTAAATCCAAGATAAATTTTTCGGAAAATAGTTATCGGAACCACATTTCCCGAAAAATTTATCGCATTTGAAATTTGTTTATTCTTATGCAAATCTGCTTACAATCCTTAAGTAGTATAAAAGTCAACTATACATAAATTGCACACTATAATATTTTAGCACCAAACCCCACCTATGTCAATAAAATTATAATGTTATATTTTCCTCAGTAGGTTGTTCAGTACTACCATCTAAAATGGCTATATTTCTGTATTTTTTCATTCCTGTGCCTGCTGGAATGAGCTTACCAATAATTACATTTTCTTTTAATCCTTTTAGCTTATCTTCTTTTCCTTTTATTGCTGCCTCCGTTAGAACACGAGTAGTTTCTTGGAAGGATGCGGCAGATAAGAAGGATTCGGTAGCTAGAGAAGCTTTTGTTATACCCAGAAGAACTCTCTTTGCTACAGCAGGCTCTCCACCATCTATCTCAATCTGTTCATTTTTCTTCTTAAAATCATGTATGCTAACAAGTCCACCAGGCAACATATCTGTATCACCTGAATCTTCAAGCTTTACCCTTGATAACATTTGCTTTACTATTATCTCAATATGCTTGTCGTTTATATCAACGCCCTGCATTCTATATACTCTTTGAACTTCCTTAGTGATGTATTTTTCAACACCGTGAGATCCTTTAATCCTTAATATATCATGGGGATTAACTGAACCTGCAGTTATTCCATCACCAGCATCAAGATATTGGCCTTCTTTAACTTTTATCCTTGAACCGTAGTCTATTTGATATGTCTTTGCTTCTCCATCATCTGATGTTACAGTAACTTCACGTTTCTTAGTCGTATCCTTTATAGACACTACACCACTTGTCTCAGAAATAATAGCAAGACCTTTAGGTTTTCTAGCCTCAAATAATTCTTCAACCCTTGGTAGACCCTGAGTAATATCTCCTCCAGCAACTCCACCAGTATGGAAGGTTCTCATTGTAAGCTGAGTTCCTGGCTCACCAATTGATTGTGCTGCGATTATTCCAACAGCCTCTCCAACATTTACAAGTTTACCAGTTCCAAGATTTTTACCATAGCATTTTGCACATATACCATGATCAGACTTACAATTTAATACAGTTCTTATTCTTAGCTTTTTAATACCACTATTTACTATTGTCTCCGCTTCGTCCTCTGTAATCATTTCTTCAGCTTTACTGATTATTTCTTTAGTCTTTGGATGAACTACATTTTTTAATGGATATCTACCAACGATTCTGTCATAAAAAGGCTCTATTACCTCTTTTCCATCTGTGAATGCATGTACTTCTATGCCTTCATTGGTTTCACAGTCTAATTCATTTATTATTACATCCTGACTTACATCAACTAGTCTTCTAGTCAAGTATCCTGAATCGGCAGTTCTAAGGGCAGTATCGGCCAGCCCTTTTCTAGCTCCCGTAGTAGATATGAAATACTCAAGTATTGATAATCCTTCACGGAAGTTGGATGTAATAGGTATTTCAACCGTGTGACCAGTAGCATTTGCCATAAGTCCACGCATACCTGCAAGCTGTCTGATCTGATTTTTACTACCCCTTGCTCCAGAATGAGCCATGATGAAAACATTGTTTAAGTCTCCCAGATTTTCCATTAAGGCATCTGTAACTTTTCCTGTGGTTTCCTGCCAAGTCTTGATTACGCTTTCATATCTCTCTTCGTCAGATATTAACCCTCTTCTATAGGCTTTTTTGTACTTATCTACCTTTTCTTCTGCTTCTGATATAAATGCTTCCTTTGCCGCAGGTATTTTCATGTCAGATACACTTATAGTGATTGCCCCACGGGTTGAAAACTTGAATCCTAAGGATTTAATATGATCAAGCATCATAGCAGTTCTGGTATTACCATGGACTCTAAAACATTTATCAATTATTTTACCAAGGAAACCTTTGTCAACTAAAGTATCTATCTCTAAATTATAGGAGTTATCTCTTCTACCAACAAATCCTAAATCTTGAGGTATGTTTTCATTGAATATAAATCTTCCTACAGTACTCTCTACTAGTTTTCCTGGATCGTCTAGTCCTCTTCTCATTCTTACCTTTACCGTAGCATGAAGACCAACAGCTTTATTTTCATATGCCATATACATTTCATCAAAGTTTCTAAATACCATGCCTTCGCCAGGTTCTCCATCTACCTTTATTGTTAGATAATAGCTACCTAAAACCATATCCTGAGTAGGAGTTGTAATAGGTGAACCATCCTTAGGCGCTAGAATATTATTTACAGAAAGCATGAGGAATCTAGCTTCTGCTTGGGCTTCAACCGTAAGCGGAACGTGTACAGCCATCTGATCACCATCGAAATCCGCGTTGTAAGCAGTACAAACAAGTGGATGAAGCTTTATCGCTTTACCTTCAACAAGAATAGGTTCAAATGCTTGAATACCTAGTCTATGAAGAGTCGGAGCACGATTCAGTAGTACTGGATGTTCTCTTATAACTTCTTCTAAAACGCCCCATACCTCTGGCTTAATTCTTTCTACCATTCTTTTTGCACTCTTTATATTATGAACGTAACCGTCACCAACCAATTTTTTCATAACAAAAGGTTTAAATAGCTCTAGTGCCATTTTTTTAGGAAGTCCACATTGATAGAACTTAAGCTCAGGTCCTACAACAATAACTGAACGTCCAGAATAGTCAACACGCTTACCTAATAGGTTTTGACGGAATCTACCTTGCTTACCCTTTAACATATCTGAAAGGGATTTAAGAGGTCTATTTCCTGGGCCAGTTACTGGTCTTCCTCTTCTTCCATTATCTATTAGTGCATCAACAGCTTCTTGAAGCATCCTCTTCTCATTTCTTACAATGATATCCGGTGCTCCAAGTTCAAGAAGTCTATTTAGTCTATTATTTCTATTGATTACTCTTCTATATAGGTCATTTAAATCAGAAGTAGCAAATCTACCACCATCAAGCTGAACCATAGGTCTTAAATCCGGTGGTATAACAGGAATAACATCTAATATCATCCATTCCGGGCTGTTCTCGGAAGCTCTAAAAGCCTCTACAACTTCAAGTCTTCTGATAGTTCTAACTCTTTTTTGTCCTGAACTCTCTTTTAATTTTATTTTAAGTTCCTTAGATAATTTTTCTAATTCTATCTTTTGTAATATTTCCTTTACAGATTCTGCTCCCATTCCAGCTTGGAAGTCATTTCCGTATTTATCCCTGTATTCCCTATACTCTTTTTCTGTTAGCAATTGTTTAAAGGTAAGAGGAGTGTTGCCAGGATCAATAACAATATATGAGGCAAAATACAGCACTTTTTCTAAAGATCTTGGTGACATATCAAGTAATATACCCATTCTACTTGGTATTCCTTTAAAATACCAAATATGAGATACTGGAGCAGCTAGCTCAATATGCCCCATTCTTTCACGTCTAACCTTAGACTTGGTTACTTCAACGCCGCATCTATCACAGATAACGCCCTTATATCTAACTCTTTTATATTTTCCACAGTGACATTCCCAGTCCTTTGTAGGTCCAAATATTTTTTCACAAAATAGACCTTCTTTTTCAGGCTTTAACGTACGGTAATTAATAGTCTCAGGCTTTTTTACTTCTCCCTTTGACCATTGTCTAATTTTTTCTGGTGAAGCTAACCCGATCTTAATTGAGTCAAAGTTATTAAGCTCTATCAAGGAGTTTCTCTCCCTTCTTTATTAGAATGTACTTAAAATAACTTTCTATAGATATCGTCCCCTAATCCTTAATCCATACACTCGATCTACATTTATACTTTGAATATGTAAAGTATAGAGTAGGATATCTTATAGACATTAATACTTTAAATAAAAATTTATATATTCAAGGAAAATAGTGCTTTCCGCCATTTTTTCCTTGAATATTTAAAGTCTTGCAGTTTTATTATTTTTAATTTCTATTCTTCATCTTGATTTATATTATTTAAGCCATCTACATTATTATAAACTTCTGTTTTTTCTTGTTCGATACCTGCAGGATAGCTATCCATTATTCCTTCGCTATCCATGATTGAGTCTAACTCGCTCATTTCCTCGTCTTCGCTATCTTTAATCTCTATTTCGCCTACTTTTTCTGTTATAACCTTTACGTCCAGACATAGACTTTGAAGTTCTTTAATCAATACCTTAAAGGATTCAGGTATCCCTGGTTCTGGAATATTTTCACCTTTAACTATTGCTTCATATGTTTTAACGCGTCCCATTACATCATCGGACTTAACAGTTAGAATTTCTTGCAGGGTATGGGCAGCACCATATGCATAAAGAGCCCAAACCTCCATCTCACCAAATCTCTGTCCACCAAATTGTGCTTTACCTCCAAGAGGCTGCTGTGTAACAAGAGAGTAAGGTCCTGTACTTCTAGCATGCAGCTTGTCATCTACAAGATGGTGAAGCTTTAGCATATACATATATCCAACTGTAACACGATTGTCGAAGGCTTGCCCAGTACGACCATCATACAGTTGAAGTTTTCCATCTTCAGGGTACCCACATTCTTGAAGAAGATTCAAGATGTCTCCTTCTTTTGCTCCATCAAATACTGGAGTTGCAACCTTCCAACCAAGCTTCTTGGCAGCTAAACCAAGATGTACTTCTAACACCTGCCCAATGTTCATACGTGATGGTACACCAAGAGGATTTAGTACTAATTGCAGTGGAGTTCCATCTTCAAGGAAAGGCATATCTTCAACAGGAAGAATTCTGGAAATAACACCTTTATTACCGTGTCTACCAGCCATCTTGTCTCCAACATTAATTTTCCTCTTTTTAGCAATATAGGCTCTTACAAGGATGTTTACTCCTGGTGGAAGTTCATCACCATTCTCACGAGTAAATACTTTAACATCCACAATAATTCCTGATTCTCCATGGGGAACTCTTAATGAAGTATCTCTTACTTCTCTTGCCTTTTCACCGAAAATTGCTCTCAGTAACCTTTCTTCAGCGGTAAGTTCTGTTTCTCCCTTAGGAGTAACCTTACCAACTAATATATCCTGTGATGTTACTTCGGCTCCAATTCTTATTATACCTCTCTCATCAAGATTCTTTAATGCGTCTTCTCCGACATTCGGTATATCTCTTGTTATTTCTTCGGGTCCAAGTTTAGTGTCTCTCGCTTCTGCTTCATATTCCTCTATGTGAAGAGAAGTAAGGGTATCATTTTTAACAAGTTCTTCACTTAAAAGGATAGCATCCTCATAGTTATAACCTTCCCAAGTCATAAATCCAATTAGAATATTTTTACCAAGGGCAATTTCACCATTATCGGTTGATGGTCCATCGGATAATACATCCCCTACTTTAATACGCTCACCTTTATGAACAAGAGGTCTCTGATTTATACAAGTTCCTTGATTTGAACGTTTAAATTTAAGTAATTTATGTCTGTCTCTTCCACCATCGGAATCCCTTTTAATCACTATCTTATCCGCCGAAACACTTTCGACTATTCCATCATTTTCAGCGATACCTACTACACCCGAATCCTTTGCCGCTATATGTTCCATTCCTGTTCCGATTATTGGTGACTCAGAAACTACAAGTGGCACAGCCTGACGCTGCATGTTAGAACCCATCAGAGCTCTGTTGGCATCATCATTTTCAAGGAAAGGTATCATAGCTGTAGCAATTGAAACTAGCTGTTTAGGCGAAACGTCCATATAGTCGACTTCTGTGCTAGGAACAACGTCCATATCACCTTTTATCGTTCTTGCTATAACTCTTTTGTTTACAAATCTTCCTTCTTCGTCTAATATTTCATTAGCTTGACAAATAATATGTCTTTCTTCTTCATCAGCCGTTAAATATTCTATCTCATTAGTTACTAGGGCTCTTTCTTTATCTACTCTTCTGTAAGGCGCCTCAATAAATCCATATTCATTAACCAATGCGTAGGTACTGAGTGAATTTATAAGTCCTATATTAGGTCCTTCAGGCGTCTCTATAGGGCACATCCTTCCATAATGAGAATGATGAACGTCTCTTACCTCAAAACCAGCTCTTTCCCTTGACAAACCTCCAGGTCCTAAGGCCGAAAGTCTTCTCTTGTGAGTTAATTCTGAAAGAGGATTGGTTTGATCCATAAACTGGGACAACTGACTGCTTCCAAAGAATTCCTTTATTGCAGCTGCCACTGGTCTAATATTAATTAACGCTTGTGGAGTTATGGCTTCCATATCTTGAATGGTCATTCTTTCTTTAACCACTCTTTCCATTCTAGATAGTCCTATTCTAAATTGGTTTTGTAGCAGTTCTCCAACTGAACGTAATCTTCTATTACCTAGATGGTCTATATCATCTACTCTACCTATTCCATGGGCTAAATTTAATATATAGCTCATAGTGGCTATTATATCGTCTTTAATGATATGCTTTGGAATCAGTTCCCTTATTCTTTCTCTCAATGCTTCTTTTATATCATCTTCGTTGTCAAAGCTATCCAGAATTTCCTTTAAAATTGGGTAATGCACCTTTTCGGTAATATTTAAATCATCCATATTAAAGTCAATATGTGCTTTAATATCTACAAAATTATTTCCGATAACCTTAACAACCTTTTCTTCTTCACCAGCGTCGCTAATAATATTCATGGTTTTGATGCCTGTATTTTCAATGGTAACAGCCATCTTCTTGTCGATTTTTTGTCCTTTTTCAACTAAAATTTCTCCAGTACTCTCATCAACAACATTTTCTGCAGAAACAAATCCTATTATCCTATCCATTAGTGATAGTTTCTTATTATATTTGTATCTTCCAACTTTGGCTAAATCGTATCTTTTTGCATCAAAAAACAAGGAATTGATCAAGTTACTTGCACTATCAACCGTTGGCGGTTCACCAGGTCTAAGTTTTTTATAAACCTCAATTAAACCTTCTTCTTGAGATTGCGTACTATCCTTGTCTAAGGTTTTTATTAGCCTTTCATCTTCTCCAAACAGATTTAAAATCTCTTGGTCTGTTCCATATCCAAGTGCTCTTGTAAATACTGTGAAAGGAAGCTTTCTTGTTCTGTCTATCCTTACAGAAACTATGTTGTTTGAGTCTGTTTCATACTCAAGCCATGCTCCTCTGTTTGGAATTACTGTAGTTGAGTATAGTCTTTTACCAGTCTTATCTATTTGGACTGCGTAGTACGGTCCAGGTGATCTAACTAACTGACTTACTATTACTCTTTCTGCTCCATTAATAATAAATGTACCTTTTTCAGTCATACGAGGGAAGTCTCCCATAAATACTTCCTGCTCTTTAACTTCTCCAGTTTCCTTGTTAATAAATCTTACTTTAACTTTAAGCGGAACTGCATAGGTAACATCTCTTTCCTTAGATTCTTCTACATCATACTTGGGATCTCCATTTAGAGAATAGTTTACAAATTCTAGTATTAAGTTCCCAGTATAATCCTGTATAGGAGAAATATCCTTAAACGCTTCCATCAATCCATCTTTTAAGAACCATTCATAGGACTTTTTCTGTATTTCGATGAGATTTGGCATTTCAACTACTTCATCGATTTTAGAAAAACTCATTCTTGTTCCTCTACCGAGCTTAACAGGATGTGGCATTCACTCTTCACCCCTTATAGTAAAATAAAAAGGTTCAATATTTTAAAACCTTTTATATAACACCTAGGAAATTCTATTCTAAATAATAAACAACTTATATACACCTTTAAAGCTTTTATTTGCAAAAAAGTCATGAACCTCATAGTTTTTTTTGCAAATACACCCTTTAAGGCATGGCAAGTTCTATCTAAAGAATACAACTTCCTTTAATGACATAGTAAAAATTATCTTCAGCTTAAAAGCAGAAGATGATCCTCCTCATTGAAACTATTGAATTTTAATTAAATAAACTTAAGTCTGTAACAAGATATAGATCTTCAAGAAAAACTATCAATTTATACACATCCAAAACTCCTACGAAGCACTGAGTAATTGTATATGAATAAATTAAGTTTTGCTATGTGAACTCTATACTATTAATTAAAAATAGATTTAAATAAATGCTCATATAATTTAACCAAATTCATAATTAAACCAATTATGTAATTTTTTTATTGCATATTACTTAAGTATTTTCTCCAGTTTTAAATTTTTTATACAAATTTTACATTTAGACATAATCATAGCATTTTACAATGTTAGCATGAAAGTAAAGGTTTGTCAATATTTTTTTTATTTTATTGAAATTCCTGTTTAAGATTAATGCTATATTTATACCATAAGCCTAGTAAATATATTATAAACACTTATTTAAATCTATTTTATAGGGGCTATGACAATTTTTATACTTAACAGAGAAATGTTTTTAAACAAAAAGGTACTCCAGATAACTCTGGAGTGCCCTTCATTTAATGTTGTATAGAAACTATTTTACTTCTACAACTGCTCCTGCGTCTTCTAATTTACCTTTAACTTGTTCAGCTTCTTCTTTAGAAACTCCTTCTTTAACTGGGGTTGGAGCTCCATCAACTACAGCTTTAGCTTCTTTTAATCCTAAACCAGTTAATTCTCTTACTACTTTGATAACACCAATCTTCTTAGCGCCAGCACTAGCTAAAATTACATCAAATTCAGTTTTTTCTTCAGCAGCAGGTGCTCCAGCAGCTCCAGCAGCTGGCATAGCAGCCATCATAGGTGCTTGTGCGCTTACTCCGAATTCTTCTTCTAAAGCCTTAACTAATTCTGATAATTCTAATACCGTAAGATTCTTAACCTCTTCAATTAAATTCAATACTTTTTCGCTTGCCATTTTATGTTCCCTCCATTTAGTTTTTCATTATTTTTATTGTTCTTTCTTTTCCTTGATTGCATCTAATACATAAGCAAGGTTTCTAATATTCGCTCCAAGTACATTAGCAAATCCTGAAATAGGAGCATTCAATCCTCCAAGTACTTGTGCAATTAGAACCTCTCTTGGTGGTAAGTCTGCTAAACCTGTTACACCATCTAAGTCAATTACTTTACCATCAACTACACCGGCTTTAATCTCTAGATTCTTATGAGTTTTAGCAAATTCCTTCGATATCTTAGCAGGTGCCACAGCATCCTCAACACCAAATGCAATACCGTTTGGTCCTTTTAAATACTGATTAAAATCCTCAAGACCAGCATCTTTGAAGGCAAATCTCATTAAAGAGTTTTTATAAACCTTGTATTCAACACCAGCTTCTCTAAATTGCTTTCTTAGTTCAGTTGTCTCTTCAACAGTTAAACCTCTGTAGTCAACTAGAACAGCTGATTGTGCTGAAGTGATTTTTTCTTTAATTTCCTCAACAACTACCTTCTTCATTTCCACGGCTTTTGACATAGTCTCCACCTCCTCTTTTAAGCTTATGGTGATTCGTCCTTATACGCTCATATAATAAAGCCTCTCATACGTAGACATAGAGAGGCTTAATAACAGAATCTATTATTAATTACCTCGGTAGGCAATAATTAAGCTTAATGGACGCACCTACTGTCTACGGTTTATATTCAATTTAACTTTACCAACGAAATTTTATCATTAAGGAGCTTATATGTCAACACATAATTTCAAATTACTGTTTAGTAATTTTTGCTCCATTAATTTTTATACCAGGTCCCATAGTGCTTGTTAATGTAACACTCTTTAGGTAGGTACCTTTCGCAGCTGCAGGCTTAGCTTTAATAATGGCTTCCATTATAGTATTGAAGTTCTCCATTATTTTTTCTTGTCCAAAGGATACTTTTCCAATTGGAACATGTATAATATTAGTTTTATCTAATCTATACTCAACCTTACCAGCTTTTATTTCATTTACTGCTTTTGCAACATCAAAAGTAACTGTACCAGATTTAGGGTTTGGCATTAATCCTTTAGGGCCTAACACTCTACCTAATCTACCAACTACGCCCATCATATCTGGAGTAGCTACAACTGCTTCAAAATCAAACCAATTTTCCTTTTGAATTTTAGCTACAAATTCATCACTACCAACGTAATCAGCTCCAGCAGCTTCTGCTTCTGCTACCTTCTCGCCCTTTGCGAATACTAATACTTTTTTAGATTTACCTGTTCCATGCGGTAATACAATCGCACCTCTAACTTGTTGATCAGCGTGTCTTCCATCTACTCCAAGTCTAACATGCAATTCAACAGTTTCATCAAATTTTGCCTTAGTAGTCTGTGATAATAATTCTACAGCCTGCTCTGGATCATAAAAAGTAGCTCTATCAACTAATTTTGCGTTTTCTTGATACTTTTTACCTTTCTTTGGCATATTCAAAACCTCCTTAGTGGTTATAACGGCGTGTTTTACCTCCCACACGTCTATACTATTCTTCTACTATGATTCCCATACTTCTTGCTGTACCCTTTATCATGCTCATCGCTGTTTCTATGTTTGCAGCGTTTAAGTCAGGCATCTTTAGTTCAGCAATTTCTCTTACTTGATCGATAGATACAGTAGCAACTTTATTTATGTTCGGCTCACCTGAAGCCTTTGGTATTCCTGCTGCTTTCTTAAGTAGAACTGCTGCAGGAGGAGTCTTTAAAATAAAGCTAAATGATCTATCCTGATATACTGTTATTATAACTGGTATTATTAAGCCAGCCTTATCTGCAGTTTTAGCGTTGAATTCCTTACAGAATTGCATTATGTTAACTCCGTGTTGTCCTAGAGCTGGTCCAACTGGTGGAGCTGGAGTAGCTTTTCCTGCAGGTATTTGAAGCTTAATCATACCTGTAACCTTCTTTGCCATGATTACACCTCCTTAATTTACTATTAATCTATAATAAAAGCTTTTTGATACTCGCTTTAAACTTAAAGCTTAAGATTTAAAAACGATTATCTTTTATAGCTTTTCTACTTGGGTAAATTCCAACTCAACCGGTGTTTCTCTACCAAACATGGATATAGAAACCTTTAGGGTCTGTCTTTCATTGTTTATACCTTTAACTTCTCCAATAAAGCTTTCAAAAGGACCCGAAGTAACCTTAACAGTTTCTCCAACCTCTACATTTATTGAAGGAAGTTTATGTTCGATACCCATCCAATGTACTTCTTCATCGGTTAAAGGTACTGGTTTCGAAGCTGGTCCAACAAATCCAGTAACACCTCTAGTGTTTCTAACTACATACCATGATTCATCATTCATAATCATTTTAACAATAACATAACCAGGAAAAATCTTTTTTTGTTTTATTTTCTTTTTTCCATTCTTAATTTCTACTTTCTCTTCCGTTGGAACAACTACTTCATTGATTACATCCTCCATACCCCGGTTTTCAACTATTTTTTCAATATTTGCCTTCACTTTGTTCTCGTGACCAGAGTATGTATGGGCAACATACCATTTAACTTCTTTATCAGACATGTTTTAGAGGGCAATTACAAGTCATAGTAAGAACCCCTTACCTCCCTTGCTTTAGATTACTATTTTGCCAACAGTTGAATTACTTTACCAAAAATTGAATCTGCCAGCCATATGCCTAAAGCTGCAAGTCCACATGCCACAAGAACCACCATGGTGTATGATTGTAATTCTTTCCTGTTTGGCCAACTAACTTTTTTAAGCTCAGATCTAACACTTTTGAAGTATTTTCTAGCTCCCATTCTTTTCGTATTAGTTTGCGCAGCCATACACTTTCACACCCTTATAAATATTTGTTTTCAAACTACTTAGTTTCTTTATGAGCAGTATGAGTTTTGCAAAACTTACAATACTTCTTTAATTCCATTCTGTCTGGATCATTTTTCTTATTTTTTGTAGTATTATAGTTTCTTTGCTTACATTCATTACATGCTAGCATAATTTTCACCCTCATTTCTACACCTCCTAAAGCAACTTGTTCTATAAATAAAAGAGAACCCTCTTTAAATAGTACACAGTTTTCACCATTTTAATTTCACTAATTAAAACTATCACAATTTGAATTAGATGTCAATAGAGAAAATTGCATAATTGCCTCTAACGTAATTACATCGATAATATATATTAGAATAAAGACTTATTGTATAGTATACAACGTAATAAACCTTTATTCAATTTGCTTTCTCAAACTCCCTATACTCTTTGAAATTTGAGAAAACAAACTGAGGATTTATGATACATTGTACGTAGTATATCCAATTTATCAACTTCGTATTTATACAGAGGCTTTTTTTCATTTTAATAGGACTAGGATCAATCCTAGTCCTACTATTTATGCTTATACAATAAGACTATTCTACAATTTTAGCAACAGCACCTGCTCCTACTGTTCTACCACCTTCACGGATAGCGAATCTTAAACCTTCTTCGATTGCGATAGGTGTGATAAGTTCGATTTCCATTTCGATGTTATCTCCAGGCATACACATTTCTGTTCCTTCTGGTAATGTGATTGCTCCTGTTACATCTGTTGTTCTGAAGTAGAACTGTGGTCTATAGTTATTGAAGAATGGTGTATGTCTTCCACCTTCTTCTTTTTTAAGTACATATACTTGTGCTTTGTACTTTGTGTGTGGCTTGATTGATCCTGGCTTACATAATACTTGACCTCTTTCAATCTCTGTTCTTTGTATTCCTCTTAAAAGGGCTCCGATGTTATCTCCTGCTCTTCCTTCATCAAGAAGCTTTCTGAACATCTCTACTCCTGTTATTACTACTGTTCTTGTTTCTTCTGTCATTCCTACGATTTCTAAGTTGTCCTGTACTTTTACTATTCCTCTTTCGATTCTTCCTGTAGCAACTGTTCCTCTTCCTGTGATTGAGAATACGTCCTCTATTGGCATTAGGAATGGCTTGTCAGTATCTCTTTCTGGCTCTGGTATATAGCTGTCTACTGCTTCGAATAATTCAAGGATTTTATCTCCCCACTCACTAGTTGGATCTTCTAGTGCCTTAAGCGCTGACCCTCTTATGATTGGAGTGTCATCTCCTGGAAATTCATATTCGTCAAGTAGTTCTCTTACTTCCATTTCTACTAATTCTAGTAATTCTTCGTCGTCTACCATGTCACACTTGTTAAGGAATACTATTATATATGGCACTCCAACCTGTCTTGATAATAGAATGTGCTCTCTTGTTTGTGGCATTGGTCCATCTGCTGCTGAACAAACTAGAATAGCTCCATCCATTTGTGCTGCTCCTGTGATCATGTTCTTAACGTAATCGGCATGACCTGGGCAGTCTACATGTGCGTAGTGTCTGTTTGGTGTCTCGTACTCAACGTGTGCTGTTGAGATTGTGATTCCTCTTTCTCTCTCTTCTGGTGCCTTATCTATGTTGTCAAACGCTACTGCTTCTCCTAATTGGTATCTCTCATGTAATGTCTTTGTGATTGCTGCTGTTAATGTTGTCTTACCATGGTCAACGTGACCTATTGTTCCTACGTTTACGTGGGGCTTATTTCTTTCAAATTTAGCTTTTCCCATTTTTCTTTTCCTCCTTAAAAAGTGATTTTGTATTACATAGTAAACCGATCCCGGTGTGTCTTAATATGTAAAATTTTATATTGGAGCCCATGAGCGGATTCGAACCGCCGATCTCCGCCTTACCAAGGCGACGCTCTAACCTGCTGAGCCACATGGGCATTTGACTATAATAGTTTACTACTTTTATTGACCTAAGTCAATGGATTTTTGTATTTATACTTTTCCAAATTCTAGTTTTATTAAAACGCAAATAAATATACTACATTTGCTATAGTCTTTTAAATCTAAATAATTTTCTTAATGAAGATTAACATTGTTAGCTGCCTCTCAGTTCCAAGAATCTCTCAAGCTTTCTTTTAACTCTCTGTAGCGCATTATCAATAGATTTTACATGCCTGTCCAAATCTTCAGCAATCTCTTGGTATGATTTCCCTTGAAGGTAATACATTAAAACCTTCCACTCCAAGTCACTTAAAATCTCTCCAATTTTTGCTTCTATGTTAGTAACTTCTTCTCTCGATATAAGCAATTCTTCTGGGTCAGATATTTTTTTGCCCGTCAATACATCTAGCAATGTTCTATCGGACTCTTCATCATATATGGGTTTATTTAATGATACATATGAATTCAGTGGTATATGTTTTTGTCTCGTAGCAGTTTTTATAGCTGTGATTATTTGTCTAGTTATGCACAACTCTGCAAATGCCCTGAAAGATGATATTTTGTCACATCTAAAATCTCTTATAGCCTTAAATAATCCTATCATACCTTCTTGGATAATATCTTCTCTGTCGGCACCTATTAAAAAATACGAACGAGCCTTAGCTCTTACGAAATTCTTGTATTTCTTTATTAAATATTCTTGAGCTGCAGGATCTCCTTCTCTAGCGCTTTCAACAATTTCTTCATCAACCAGTGAGCCGTATGCTTCAACATATGTATCTATTTCTTCTCTTCGTACATTAACTCCCACCGAAATCCCTCCTGCCCATTTGTATGTATCAATAAACTAGTAGTCAAAATTTTCATACATTTTTATATTTACACCATGATATTATTATATATTAATTTACATAATCTAGTCAAGATTCAACCATCTTGTCTTCTCCATTTTTCAAGTATTTCAAGAACTCCGGCATCAATTCTATCACCCAAGTTCATCCTCTTTTGTCTAGTTTCTTCCATTTTCTTCTCGATCTTTGTTTTCATTTGTTCATACTGAATTTTGAGTTCACGGGGCAAAACACGAATTCCTCCACTACCTAAAATAACTTGCTGCTCTGCTAAGTCCGATGTAACTACCTTTACAATATTCCTCTTGTTCTTTGCCAAGTGCTCTACCTTCATTTCTATGTATGAATCAGCTGTCTGATTTTTCTTAGTAAATACGATTTCTACATCATTGATTTTATCTTTTTTTATTTTCGTTCCTTCTATCCTATATGCGTCAAATACTATAAGTACTTCAGTACCGGTATAGGAATGATATTCTGCCATCTTATCTATTAATGTATTCCTTGCTTCTTCCAAACTTCCCTCACTTACTCTCTTTAGATCAGACCATGCATTAATTACATTATATCCATCAATTATTATGTACTCCTTCAAGTCAGATTCACCCTATCTGGATTCCCTCTGCCTTAATACCTCGTACATAAGAATAGAAGCTGCAACTGAAGCATTTAGAGAACTTACTTGGCCCTTCATTGGAAGTTTCACTAAGAAATCACACTTTTCTTTAATTAATCTGCTAATTCCTTTCCCTTCACTCCCTATTACTAGAGCAATATTTCCAGTCATATTACTATCATAGTGTACATTTTCCCCAGCCATATCAGCACCAACTACCCATACACCCTGCTCTTTAAGATAATCAATAGTCCTTGCTAGATTTGTCACCTTTGCAACAGGAACATATTCAATAGCTCCAGCTGAAGTTTTTGCTACAGTAGCTGTTAATCCTACCGATCTTCTTTTTTGTATTATAACCCCATGACCTCCGGCAGCATTAACAGTTCTTATTGTAGCACCTAAGTTATGCGGATCAGTTATTTCATCTAATAGCACTAAAAACACATCTTCGCCTTTATTTCTCGCTGATTCAAGAATTTCTTCTACTTCATAGTATTTATAAGCCGCCACATAAGCAATCACACCTTGATGGGCATTAGCTGTTGATATCTGATTTAACTTATTTCTATCAACATACTGCACTAGAATCTTATTATCCTTTGCCATACCAATAATTTTCTTTATTGATCCTTCTTTATTACCCTTAGCAACAAGGAGTTTATCAATTTCTCTACCTGATTTCAGTGCTTCTATAACAGGATTACGTCCTTCAATTACATTATTCTCCATAACATACACCTCTTTCTGTGATGCATAGAGATTCAAGAAAAACTATTAATCCATACACATCCAAAACTCCCAGAAACATCGAGTATTTGGATATATATAAATTAAGTTTTGCTACATGAACTCTATGTATACTACTCTCTACTCAATATTTTATCTTCACCGTAGGGCAAAACATGGAATAAATACTTTCTTATCTTTGCTACGTATTTCCCCTCTATCTCAACATTTTTGTATTCGCCTTCCTTTGTGCTTTTCACTTGAATTGTTGATACACCTTCATCCTCTAGCTTCTTAATACTAACAATATTATACCCGATCAATTTACTTCTACTGAAGAATCCATGAAATTTCTCATCTATTATTTTCTCAACATATTCTTTAAATAGTATCTCATCCTCTTCAACTGGTTTATACACATCTAGATAGAATGATTTAACTACTAAAGCCCCTACCAAGACTATTATAGCTATCAAATATATCTTTTCCCTTTTGCTCACATTCATCCCTCGCTTTGTTGGTTATATAGAGTAGCTCCTAGTAAAACTTAATTTATACATATACAAATACTCAGCACTTCTGGGAGTTTTGGGTGTGTATAAATTAATAGTTGCATTGGAATCTCTATACAATATACTCAGAAGCTGTTTATCTTGATTTATCTCCCTCAATTATCTCTATTGCTCTACTTATTATTTCTTCAATTCTCTCTTTTTTCCCTGAAAGATACAAATATCCAAGCAAACACTCAAAACCTGTGGCATATCTATAATCTGAAATACTGGCATTCTTAGCTGCCGTTCCAGATTTTTGATTTCTTCCCTTTTTAACCATTTTCCATTCTTCTTCCATCAATTCGCTTTCTAGCGCATGTACTATTTTAGACTGGGCCTGGGCTTTTACAAATTCCGTAGCCATTCTGTGAAGTTCATTTAGCTTAAGCTTGTACTTATGAATTATGTATGTACGTATGTGGATCTCATATATGGCATCGCCAATATAGGCAAAAACAAGGGGAGGCGTAGTCCTCAATCCTTCTTCATCTGTCGGTTCTAATTCTAACAAATTCAAAAACTCTTTCATTTTTTACCCGCCTTCTGCAAACTTTTTTGTTTGAAGTTTCATATCAAACTCAGATCATTCATAGAAATTCCAAAGCCTTCTATAGGAATTTAAGTAAAGACCTTAATTTATACATGTCCAAATTCCTAGAAAAATCGAGTATTTGAACATGTATAGATTAAGTTTTACTATATAAACCCTATATAAATAATTCGGGTTTAATTTTATATTTTACCCCAAAATACTTTACCATATCTTTATGCCTTTAGGCAACTAGATATAGTTACTTACAAGTTAGGCTACGCTAAGCCTAAGCCTAAGCATCTATTATTGATAGCTCCTTCTCTTGACTTACTGTTCTATTATTAAAAAATCTGTAGGCAGTTATCAATAATATTATTCCAAAAATAAGCTGAACAATACTAAATGCTGGAGCTGCATCACTTACAGTCTCAGATATATACATGGCAGAAATAAATACTAAGAAATTATTTGCAAAGTGCCAAAACATACACAGTAATAATGAATTTGTTTTAAGATATATAAAACCGAGTATCATACCTATAAAAAAAGCATTAGCACCTTGATGTAGGTTAAAATGTATTAAACCAAATATAAATCCAGAAACTATTAAAGATGTAGTCATACTATATCTTTTAGATAACTGTTCCAATATTATTCCACGAAATATAATTTCTTCAAAAACCGGGGCAAAAACACATATGCTGACAAATGCTATAAATGGATTTATAAGCATTTCATCAAAGGCTTCAACAACCCACTCACTAACTTGTATTTTATCTATTAACAACCCTACAGTATTGGAAAATATAAAAAAATGAGCAAATAAAAATAATATTGCAAATAGATATTCTTTTATATGGGGCTTATTTTTAACCTTTAATTTAAACTCTTCTTTTCTTCGAATCCTTTTTATAATCCAATAAACAATAAGAATATTAATAAGTAATTCTTCTAACATTCCTATATATGGGCTAATTTGACTTAGTCCAATATATTCAACTATCATATCAATTATGGCAACGGGAATAGATAAGGCTAATTGCATTAAGAATATTAAAATAACTAATCCAAATGCTCTAATTATGGAAGTTCCTTTTTTCTGTACAACTACCTCTTCCATTAGGCTCCCCTCCTTATGTCTAAGTATAGAATACAACACACCAGATTTTTTACTATCTTGAAAGTGTCATGAGTATATTTTATAATATACGCCATCATAATCATATGTTTATTTTTACTCTAGTTTCCATTATACGCCAAGGAGGGTCGCCACGCAATTAATAATACGTCTTTATCTTAAAGGCTAACCTAGACTTAAAGATAAAACACAGAGAGCATAGTCAAGCTATTACGTCCTCTGTGTCTCAATATTTCAGAAAATCTTATATTCGCTTCCACTTAACCCCCTGAGGAGTATCTTCTAAAACAATCCCCTGAGCCTTTAAATCATCCCTTATCTTATCAGCCAGGGCAAAGTTTCTCTCTTTTCTTGCTCTTTGTCTTTCTTCTATATGTCTGCCAATTTCTTCATCAAGTATTTCCTTCTCTTTGCATACTATTCCTAGTACCTGTGTAAGTTCTCTAAATAAATCGCAGATTTTTTCTATAAGCTCCTTTGAAACTTCATTATTTACTTTTGTATTTATTTCCTTAACCAATTCAAATATAGCTGCGATTCCATCGGCTGTATTTAGATCATCATCCATGGCTTCGATGAATTTATTTTTATGTTTCTGTAAACCATCAAGTATTTCATTCTCCCAATCCTTCATTCCTTCATCATGTACATTTTCCTTCAAATGCTCAAGATTTTCCTTTGCATTATATAATCTGTCTAAAGCATTCTTTGACTGCTGTATCAGTTCTCTACTGAAGTTTATTGGATTTCTGTAGTGGGCTGATAATAGGAAAAATCTCACTATTTCTGGATCGAATTCATTTATTATGTCTCTAACAGTAAAGAAATTCCCCTTAGATTTTGACATTTTCTCATTATTTATTGTTATATAACCATTATGAACCCAATAATTGGCAAAGGGTTTTCCTGAAAATGCTTCACTTTGTGCAATTTCATTTTCATGGTGGGGGAAGACCAAATCCTGTCCACCAGCATGGATATCTATAGTTTCTCCTAGATATTTTGTAGACATTACTGAACACTCTATATGCCATCCAGGTCTACCCATTCCCCATGGACTATCCCATCCAGGCTCTCCTGGCTTTTGCTTCTTCCAAAGGGCAAAATCTGTTGGGCTTTTCTTTATCTCATTCACTTCGATTCTTGCTCCAACCTCTAGTTCTTCTATGCTTTGCTTTGAAAGCTTACCATACTCCCTAAACTTACTAGTATCGTAATAGGCATCGCCATCTACTTCATAGGCATATCCCTTGTCTATAAGATCTTTGATAAAGCTAATTATCTCACTAATATTTTCTGTAACTTTTGGATGTACATCTGCTCTTTTGATTCCAATGGCATCAGCATCTTTAAAATATTCGCTAATATATTTTTCGCTGATATCCTTAGCATTTACTCCCTCTTCATTAGCTTTTCTAATTATTTTGTCATCTACGTCGGTAAAATTCTGAACATATGTTACATCATACCCACGATATTCTAAATATCTTCTAAGTACATCAAAGACGGCAAAGGGTCTAGCATTACCTATATGAAAATAGTTGTATACCGTAGGTCCGCAGACGTACATCTTTACCTCTCCAGGAGTAATTGGTACAAATTCTTCTTTTTTTCTAGTTAGTGTATTAAATAACTTCATTATTCTTTCTCCCTTCTGTATAAATAAGTTCTTCTTCAAGTTTTATTATTCTTTTTCTTAAGCATTCTAGTTCATGGGCTATAGGGTCTGGAAGCCTTACTTGGTCAAGATCAGCTGTAGGCTTTTCATCTTGCGTAACTCTTACACTGTCCTTTATAACTACTCTTCCTGGAACACCTACAACGGTACAATTTGGAGGAACTTCCTTTAAAACCACAGAGCCTGATCCTATCTTTGAGTTATCTCCCACTTTAAAGGGCCCTAGTACTTTCGCTCCTGAAGCTATCACTACGTTGTTTCCTATAGTAGGATGTCTTTTTCCTTCATCCTTTCCAGTTCCTCCAAGGGTAACCTCCTGATAGATTGTAACATCATCTCCAATTTCTGCTGTTTCCCCTATTACTACACCCATCCCATGGTCAATAAAAAATCTTTTCCCAATTGTTGCTCCAGGATGAATTTCTATTCCAGTTAAAAGCCTACTAATTTGCGATACAATCCTAGCTATTAATATTATTTCCCTTTTGTAAAAAAAGTGTGCTATTTTATGAAAAAACAGCGCATGCACACATGGATAGCAGAGTATCACCTCAAACCTATTTTTGGTAGCGGGGTCCCTTTCAATTATCGAATCGAGATATTCAGCAAGATTTTTAAACATTTTTATTTCCCCTCCTTTCTCCATTTATAATATATACATGTCTTCATATTTGACACTAGTCTCACAGCAAAGATGAATATAGTTTTTCATTCCCTGATTATTAGTCCAAAACTGAAAATCATAAGTTTTTGCTCAATTTTTGAAATACATAACGGAAATTATAAAAACCCCGTCTCTGAAAATATTCAGAGACGGGGTTATCCGCGGTTCCACTCTGGTTAGACATATATTCTTGTTTGCCAATACTTTATAAACCAGCTATTAGATTTTAGCCTACAGTTCCTAGGATGTAAGTATTAACATATCTATATGTCCATCTCAAATAACCTATAACGGAGTTACCCGTAGAGACCTACTCATAATTTCAGCCTTAAGCTCATAGGTGCACTTCAATCCACATTTAGTCTAGGGCTACTTTCAGCCGGTGATAGCCCCTCTCTAAAAACATCAACAGATTTACTCTCCTAATCAACGCCATGTTTCTATAAATATTTTTTTTATATTATATCATATTGTTTGTATAATTAAAGCTTTTTAATAATTAATTTTACATAAAATTATATTTATATAGCGATTCTAAATTTATATATATCCAAAACTCCCAGAAACACTGAGTATATGCATATGCATAAATTAAGTTTTACTTGAAACTCTCTATATATAATTTTCCTCTACATACTCTACTCTCTTGTTAATATTTTCTCTTCCTAAGATAGCTATTACCTTATCAATATCTGGACCATGAAGCTGTCCTGTAAGGGCTGCTCTTATTGGCATATACAGATTTTTACCCTTTACACCCGTTTCCTTTTGAATCATCTTAAATACTTTTTTACCAAATACTGCATCGATAACCTCTGCGTTAGCTACCTTATCTTTAAATGTATTCAAAAGATCTTGTATATGTTCCAATTTTAAGATTTCTTTTACTTCATCATTTTCTAGCTTTACTTCTTCACCAAAGAACTGCTTAGCATATTCAGGTATCTGACTTAAATAAGAGATTCTTTCCCTAGCAGTCTCCATTATCATTTTTACCCATTCATACTTCTCTTCGGATTCATCCTCTGCCAACATATCGGCCTCAACTAAATAAGGTATGCACAGCTTTGTTAATCTATCTATATCTGCTTCCTTTATATAATGGGAATTCACCCAATTTAGCTTGTCAACGTCGAATACTCCACCGCTTTTAGAAACTCTTTCAAAGGAGAATCCTTCAATCATTTCCTCCATAGTCATTATTTCTTTATTATCCTCTGGACTCCATCCAACAAGGGCAATATAGTTAACTAGGGCCTCTGGCAGATATCCCTTTTCTTTAAAATCTTTTACAGCTACATCACCGTGTCTTTTACTTAACTTTTTCTTTTCTGTGTTAAGGATGTTCGGTAGATGTGCAAACTTAGGAAGTTCCCATCCAAACGCTTCGTACAGCACTATTTGCTTCGGCGTAGATGGCAGCCATTCTTCCCCTCTAACCATATGTGTAATTCCCATTAGATAATCATCTACTACAACAGCTAAGTGATAGGTTGGGAAACCATCTGATTTCATAAGAACCTGATCATCGGAATCATTTGTGTTCATCGTAACTGTCCCTCTTACCAAATCATCAAATACTAACTCTCTACCCTTAGGCAATTTCAATCTAATAACATGTGGTTCACCATTTTGAACTCTCTCTTTAGCTTCATCTAGAGAGATATTTCTACAGTGACCATCATATCCCATCATCTCGCCATTTTCCTTCTGCTCTTCTCTGATTTTATCTAGTCTTTCTCTTGAACAGAAGCAGTAATATGCGTGGTCGTTATCTAAGAGCTTATTTACATGCTCTTTATATATATCAAGTCTTTCAGATTGCATATATGGTCCGTATTCACCTTTTTGAACTAATTTCCCATCTTCTAGCAGATATCCTTCATCATGGTTTACTCCTGCCCATTCCATTGCACTAAGCAGGTTTTCTATTGCTCCTTCTACATATCTTGTCCTATCGGTGTCCTCTATTCTTAAAACATATTTCCCACCTTTTTGCTTTGCAAATAAATAATCGTACAGTGCAGTTCTTAAACCACCTATATGCAAATACCCTGTTGGACTGGGCGCAAATCTTAATCTTACAGTCATTGTAAAACCTCCTATATGTACATGTGCTGCACAACATTATATTAGATTATTATATCCTAATTTATTTTTTGTATCAAGGTAATTAGAGAGATTTAACTCTATATTCTTATACCCTCTTACTTTAGTAGTTGAACGACTCTTTCCAATGCTTCATTGGTATCTAATTCTTCTTTTTCATTCTCCCACCTTAACTTAAACTCCACCTTATTTTCAGCAGCTCCCTTTGCTACTACTATTCTTATAGAGATTCCTAAAAGGTCAGCATCACAGAACTTTGCTCCGGCTCTTTCATTTCTGTCGTCTAGTATAACTTCTATATCATTAGCCATAAGCTCGTTATATAGCTTTCTTCCAAGCTGGATCTGGTCTTCTTTTTTAATATTGAGAATTGATATGATTACTTCATAAGGGCCTGCCTTGATAGGCCATATTATACCATCTTCGTCATGGTTTTTTTCTACTATCATACTTAAAAGTCTATAAATATCTATATAGCTTGAAACTCCATATATGCTATTAGGCTTACCTTCCTTATTCTTATACTCCATACTTTTAACATCGGTTATCTTTCCGATACTTAAAACTTTACCAATATCAATACCGTATTCCTTAGCCAACTTTTCACCACATGATGGACACCTGTCCCCTTCTTTTATATAACTTACATCGGCCACTAAGTCTCCAACAAAATCTCTGTCATATCTTACATTCTTAAGGTGATAGTCTCTTTTATTAGCTCCAGTTACTAGTGAACCTATTTTTATTATCTCTCTATCAACTATTATTCTTACACCCTCAAGCTCCACGGGTCCTACAAAACCAGGTACTGTTTCGATCTTACCATCGATATCTTCGTAGTCTGCCATTTTTATGTCCTCTATAGGAATATCTAATAGAGCGCTAAGTTTATAGAAATTAAGCTCTCTATTTCCCCTAATTACGATAGCAATTGCTTCATCTCTGGCCTTTACTAACAGAGTCTTTGCCAAATCCTCCGCTTCTATATGCATATATTCTTCTAGTTCCTTTATCGTCTTTATATCCGGGGTATGTATGGGTTCTATTTCCATATCCTCTATATCATTTTCTTTTATATGAAAATCAGCCATTTCTTCTAATTCTCTATATCCACACTCTCTACAGTTAAAAATTCCCCTATCTCCATTTTCACAGGTAATTACTAATTCTTTACAACCCGTTACAGGTTTTTTATCGTTATAGGATTTCAAACCAATAATATTAAGTCCAATTTCCTCGAGGATAGGTTTATAAGTTTGCTTCATCTGTTCAAATCCATCAAGCATGTTCTGTTCATCCTCATAAAAGCTGAAGGTTCTTAGGGCAGCAAAGCTTTTCGATTTTAATATCCCATCCTTTACCTTTATTTTCTCCCTTTCAAGACTGGAAACATTATATATACTCTTTGGTAAGTCTTTATAGGATTTCAAATCATTTCTAAGCGAGAGACAAACCGCTCTTTCAAACTCAGTATTTGACGGTATAATTATATTTTGAAAGCCCTCTTTTTCTAATTCATTTGACAACAAGCTCAATAATTTGTCAATCACTCTTTTACCCTGGGGCAGTACTGAATATAATCCCGGTGAAATTTTCCTAAACATTCCTGATCTCAAGAGAAGCTTCTGGCTATCAATATCGAACTCATCTTCAATTTTTTTAGAAGTTTTTCCTATTAGTTTTGACATTAACATAACATATCTCTCCTAGTTTTATTATTTCACATTATTCATACTTACTATATTATATCAACTATAGATAAACAACATTAACATTCAAAAGAAATTTCAAAGAAATAGAATAAAAACTCAGGGACATCGAGTCCCTTCAGTTTTGGTCAGATTTCTCTTCGATAAATGACCTTAATGAATGCTTTTACATTTTTTCTTTGAAATTTCTTAAACCCTGAAGTTGTTTATCTTTAATTCCGTATAAATATAAGTTTATAAGATAATTTTACTCCAATACTAAAGATTTTTAGTGCTATAAATTTTCCAAATACTGATTATTGTACTATTATATTTTTTTATAATAGCTAATTTTTACCTTTTAGTGCTATATAATTCTATGTAAACAAATCAATTATATAGAGTTCCTAGTATAAATTAATAGTCTTATTGGAATTTCTATATTTATTAAGGAGGACTTATATTGGCTGATTACAGAGAGATGTGGAAATCACTTGATATGGATCTTGAAAAACACGATCAACTTTGCAAAGTGCTACCGGAATTTTATGGAGATATTTATCTTTCTCAGGAGAATCGCCCTGAAGCAATGAACTATTATAACTTTGTTGTATCTGAGGTTCACGGTTTGAGGATTAAAGAGCTTGAAGAGCACAGGGCTAAGGATGGCAAAGTTATTGGAACCTTCTGTGTTTACGTTCCCGATGAGGTAATAAATGCCGCCGGTGCTATAGGTGTTGGCTTATGTGGTGGTTCAGACTTTTGGGAGCCAGATGGTGAAAAAGTTCTCCCAAGAAATACATGTCCCTTGGTAAAAGCCTCTGTTGGGGCAAAGATTTCCGCTACATGTCCATATTTCCAATCATGCGATTTAATCGTTGGCGAAACAACATGTGATGCAAAGAAGAAGGCATGGGAGATTCTAAATGATTATATTCCAGTTCATGTTATGGATCTACCACAAATGAAAAGAGAAAAGGATAATCTTCACTGGCAGGATGAAATAAAAATATTCATCGATAGAGTAGAGGCTATGACTGGTAATAATGTTACAGAAGGAAATCTTGCAGAGAGCATCAAATTAATCAATAAAAAACGTAAAGCCCTTGAACGATTATATAATACTAGGAAATCCCACAAGCTTCCTATAAGTGGCAAAGATGCTCTTTTAATATCTCAAATAGCATTCTATGACGATCCAGAAAGATTTATCAAACAAACTAACGAGCTATGCGATGAACTAGAAAAAAGAATAGAATCCGATATTTCAGTATTTAAAGAGGGCGCTCCTAGGATAATGGTAACAGGTACACCTATGGCAATACCTAACTGGAAACTTCATCATATCATTGAAACAAGTGGTGGAGCAGTTGTATGCGAAGAAACCTGTACTGGAACAAGATACTTTGAAAATTTTGTTGATGAAAATGATACAACCCTCGAGGAACAAATGAAGGCCTTAGCAGATAGATATCTGAATATCAACTGTGCCTGCTTCACTCCAAACACCGGAAGAATTGATGATATAGTTAGATTATATCGGGAATATAGCGCAGATGGAGTTGTATACTTTACCCTTCCTTTCTGTCAAACCTATGCAACTGAATTTAAGAAGGTGAAGGAAGCTCTTGATAGGGAAGGCATACCTGTGATTATGGTTGAGACGGGTTACAGCCTGCAGGATGCCGGTCAAGTAAAAACCAGGCTCGAAGCCTTCTTTGAAATGCTAGAAACCAATAAGCAAGCCGCGGTAACAGAATAATGGAATCTAAGTCGGAAACCTTTATTTTATTCCCAAGCCATTCCGATGGTTTAGCTTTAGAAAAGATATTAAAGACTAATAGGGTAAAATATACTATTGTTCCTACTCCAAGGGATCTTAGTAAATGCTGTGGTATCTCCATACTTATTGACCCTCAGGATATACATTTAATTGAGGACTTATTAAATACTAATTCTCTAATAAGCATCGACGGTATTCATACATTGAAAAAAAGAAAAGTACTTTCTTTAATCTATAGTGTAAGGTCTTCAAAGTTACAAGGGGGATTTTTAATGTATTCAGTTGGAATCGATTCAGGTTCTGTTGCAACTAAAGCTATGCTTTTTGATGGAGAAATCGTAGAAAAAGTTATAATTCCTACGGGCTGGAGTCCTAAAACCGCCGCTAAGGAAGCTCTAAGCTTATTATTGATTAAGACAAAGATAAATAGACATGAGATAAAAAAAATAATAGGTACAGGATATGGAAGGGTCTCTATGTCCTTTGCCGACAAGACCGTTACTGAAATAACTTGCCATGGTAGGGGAGCCCATTTTTTTAATAACAAAGTTCGAACTATTCTTGATATTGGTGGTCAGGACAGTAAGGTAATTAGTCTTGATAATAATGGTAATGTAATAGACTTTGTAATGAATGATAAATGCGCTGCAGGAACCGGAAGATTTCTTCAGGTAATGTCTAATGTACTCGGATTTGATGTTAGTGAGTTAGATAATCTTGCAAGAAATATCGAGCCTGAACCTATCACAAGCATGTGTACCGTTTTTGCTGAGTCGGAGGTTATTAGTCTTTTGGCAAAGGGAGTATCAAAAGAGCAAACTGCCTCCGGGATAGTTCATTCTATAGCAAACAGAGGCGTGTCCATCATAAGCAAGGTAAGCTTATCCGATGATATAGCCTTTACCGGCGGGGTAGCTCAATCTGAGATTATAAAAGAAGCGATAGAAAGTAAAATAAAAAGATCCCTATACGTCCCAATAAACTCACAAATAGTAGGCGCTTTAGGTGCAGCCGTTATTGGATGGAATTTAATAAAAAAGCGATAAAATCGCTTTTTGTGTGAAGTGCATGGTGCGAAGTGCAAGGTTTTAGCACTTCGCATCTCGCACTAAATAACAAACTCATATTTAACTTCGTTCCATTCGTTGGTATGGATGTCTCTTAATTTTTTTTCTACAAAAGTAACCTTATCACTATTATCTACAAGTAAAACAGTTGAAGATCTTGTCCCATAGTTAGTACTTTCGATAAAGATGGGAGACAATGTCCTTTCCCACTCTATATCTATACCCGTTTCAGGAAGTTCTTTATCCTCAGGAAGCCACCTATCGAAAAGAATATCATATAAACCCTCTAAATCGATCTTATCTTTAGATTTAATAATCTCTTTAAATTTTTCCTTACCCCTTACCAGTTTAGGCCATGGTGTATCCAAAAGCGAGTTGCTTAATCCATAGATACCTGCCTCTATTTCCCTTATTATATCCTCTACATTTGAATAGTAGTAAAGAGAAGACATATTTCCTGCCAGGAGATTGTATGGATTATATTCATGATGTCTTTCTTTGATTCCTTCCATATAAGTCTTTGGATCTTGGCTTTCTATTAGAAAATCCTTTACTAGATTCCCACGACTCTTAGAGTCATCAATAAGCAAGGAAAAATCTCTATAATTTGTTATAGCAGAAAATTCTCCGTGTCTATTTATACCAAGCCAAGTTCCCATTTTCTCTAAGTCTCTACCACCCAAAACATGTGGATAACTCCTCCAGAATCTTGCATTTTCAGTAGGTCTTTCATAGAATTCATCTCTATTAGCTGCTAAAATCAATTTGTATTGTGGATGACTCTTATATGCAAAGAACATTATACACATATCTACTCTTCCTTCTGTTCAAATTGTTAGTTTCCTCTAAGATGAATATTTTGCAAACCTTCTCTTAATCTCTTTCGCTGCCTATTCTAATAACTTCTTCCATCTTAGACATGATATAATCGTATCCTCCATCGGAATGGGGAATAGTACAGTCACTACAATCCTTTGTGCCATGGTTATATTTAAATTTCCCACCACATTTATCCTTTAACATATATAGTGGACAAAAACAAAAAAGACAATTAAATTTTTCTTCATCCTTTACCTTATGGCATGGAAAATATTCACATTTGCTGTTTTGAACAAATTTATAATTCTTATCCTTACCCATTGTACGTCTCTCCTTGGCTTTTTAGTTTATTATAACATGGAATAAAAAAATGACATAGGACAAGTAAGCCCTATGTCATTTTTTATTCTTTTCTTCCCATTCTATATAATTTGAGACTTAGAAATACTTTTGAGAATTTTCATTATCATATACATCCATCAGCGCTTCACCAAAGCGCTGATAATGTACTACCTCTCTCTCTCGCAGGAACCTAAGTGCATCCTTTATACCGGGGTCATCAGTTAAATTCAACAGATGCTCATAGGTTGTTCTAGCTTTCTGTTCTGCTGCCATATCATTGTGTAGGTCTGTGATTGGATCTGCCGTTGATTGAATATACGCTGCAGTCCATGGAATACCGCTTGCATCCTGTGGATATATAGCACGAGCATGTTGAGTATACTGACTTCCCAGTCCTGCTTCTTCTAGTTCCTGCACAGTTGTATCCTTTAGCAGCATGTATACCATGGTAGAAATCATCTCAACATGAGCTAATTCTTCAGTTCCTATATCGGTAAGCAGTGCCTTTGATTTTCCCGTTGGCATTGTATATCTCTGACTCAAATACGTCATTGCGGCACCCAATTCTCCATCTGGTCCTCCAAATTGGGTAATTAAATACTTAGCCATTCTTGTATCTTTGCATTTTATATCAATTGGATATTGTAATTTTTTCTCATAAATCCACATATATTTCCCTCCTCTACGCTTGTAATTCCCATGGCCACGGTTCATCTACCCATTTCCAAGGATATTGACTTGGAGAAAATCCAAAATTCATCAGTGGGCCATATTTCATTTCGTACATTCTTTTAAGTTGTGCTATTTGATTTGCACACTTATTATATTCCATTAAAGCTTCCATGTTCTCAGGATGTGTATCTAGATATAGATTTAGATCAAGTGAAGTAAATTCAAGCTCCTGTATCTTTTTCATTAAATCCTTTTTTGTCATTTCTTCCATTCTTTTTCCTCCTTCTTTTCCGTACTTACATATGGCTGATAGAGATCAGGAAAGATAGTTCCTCGCTTTAACGCCTCTTCCAATGGATATATACTGGTAAATGGTTGATTTATAATATATGGCCTCGCCAATTGCCATTTTCCCATCATCATATTTGGTGCTTGATAAGCTTTGTTCATTTCTTCACCCCTTTAAACTAATTGTTCCATACCATAATATTCATGGAGTTTAAAAAGTGTGTTTGGAATAATAAAAAAGTCTTTGCTTGTGCTAAATATTTTTAAGTTTGACTTTTTTTGAAACACATAACGGAAATTATAAAGTTATCCACGACTTCAAAAGTTTAATGATTTCCTATGTGTTATAAAAAAATGAGGTAAATAGTTTATAAACTATCTACCTCATTTGCATTTCAATCTATTTTGTTTTTAAAACATTAGTTCTAATAAGCCTTTGCAACATAAACCATATGCTTTGCTTCTTTACCACAGAAGTGACATTTGTCTCCAAGGTCTTTCTGTTCGAATGGAATACATCTTATCGTTACACTTGTTTCTGCCTTAACATGCTCCTCACATTCTCTTTCTCCACACCACATAGCCTTTGCAAAGCCAGGTTTTTCTACCATTTTCTTCTTGAGGTCTTCAAAACTGTCAATATCATATGTGTTCTCATCTCTATGTTTTCTAGCTCTTTCAAGCATATCTCCTTGAATAGTATCTAGAAGCTTCACAATATTTTCAGTTAACCCATCCATAGATACAGCTTCCTTCTCAAGAATATCTCTTCTAGCAGCCATTACTTGATTGTTTTTAATATCCCTAGGGCCTACTTCTATACGAACTGGTACACCCTTCATTTCATATTCATTAAACTTCCAGCCTGGTGAATAGTTTTCATTGTCATCAAGGTCAACTCTTAAACCTGCACTTTCAAGTTCTTTTTTAAGCTCGTATGCTTTGTCTAGTACGCCTTCTTTGTGCTGAGCTATTGGTATAATTACTACTTGTGTTGGAGCAAGAGCTGGAGGTAGTACTAAACCTCTATTGTCTCCATGTACCATAATCACACCACCGATAAGTCTCGTTGATACTCCCCAGGAAGTGTGATAAGGATTTTGCATATCCCCATTTCTGTCTAGGAATGATATGTCAAATGCCGTTGTAAAGTGCTGGCCAAGGTTATGGGAAGTCCCTGCTTGAAGAGCTTTTCCGTCATGCATTAAAGCTTCCATTGTGTATGTTGCATGGGCACCAGCAAACTTCTCCTTCTCACTCTTCTTACCTACTACAACTGGTATAGCTAATAAATTTTCTGCCATTTCCTTATATATATTCAGCATCTGTATAGTTTCTTCCTGTGCCTGTTCTTCAGTTTCATGCAGTGTATGTCCTTCTTGCCACAGGAACTCAGAAGTTCTAAGGAATGGCCTCGTGCTCTTTTCCCACCTTACAACACTACACCACTGATTATATAAATATGGCAACTCTCTATAGGACTTTAACCATTTTGAATACATTTCACAAATGATGGTTTCAGATGTAGGTCTTACACAAAGTCTTTCTGCAAGTTTCTCTTTACCGCCATGGGTTACCCATGCAACCTCTGGAGCAAACCCTTCAACGTGTTCTGCTTCCTTCTGCAATAAGCTTTCAGGAATAAGCAGTGGAAAATAACAATTTTTGTGCCCAGTGTCCTTAAATCTCTTATCTAAGAAACTTTGGATATTTTCCCAAAGGGCATATCCGTATGGCTTTATTACCATGAATCCCTTTACTGGTGAATAGTCCACAAGATCAGTTTTCCTAATAACGTCTGTATACCATTGTGGGAAGTCAACTTCCATAGGGGTAATCTCTTTCACAAAATCTTTATCCTTCTTACCCATTGTAACACTCTCCTTTATATTTCATAATTATTATCATAATTATAGATATCAAAAGATACTAAACTTCAAACCTTAATTTATATGCTCAAGAAAATATTTAAAGTTATATATTTCTGTCAAAAACGTAAAAAACTCCGTCTCTGTTTTAGAGACGAAGGTGTTTTCGCGGTACCACTCTAATTAATTGTTATCGATACTAGTTATATACTTCTAACTAGATACTTTAACAAATTATCTTTTTGCGATGATAACGGTTTCACAACCGTATGACTTGAATATGCTTATTTCGTCATAGGCTCTGGGGTTGGTTCGAAACACATACGCCCTATGAAATCTTTCAGCCAATGGATTTCATTCTCTGAAGGCATCATCATTTCTACTTTTCCCCTTCATAGCTTATTGTATTCTTTTTATATCATACACTAAAATGCTGAAACTTATTAACATTATATTTAAATCACTTTATTTTGTCAACACTTACTATTGCCTGGGAAGCAATTCCTTCTCCCGTTCCTGTAAATCCAAGTCCTTCAGTAGTTGTAGCTTTAACATTAACCCAGTCAATGTCAATACTTAATGCCTTGGCAATACTCAATCTCATGTTTTGAATATGTGGGGCCATTTTAGGTTTTTGTGCAATAATAACGGCATCTATATTATTAACTGTATATCCCTTTTCCTTTAACTTGTTATTTACTTCGATAAGAAGTTGAATACTCGAGGCTCCCTTGTATCTCTCATCGGTATCAGGGAAGTGCCTGCCAATATCACCTAGGGCTACGGCCCCTAACATTGCATCCTTAATGGCATGAAGTAAAACATCAGCATCTGAATGCCCTAATAATCCCTTTTCATAAGGAATCTCTACTCCTCCAATAATAAGTTTTCTATCCTCAATTAATTTATGTACATCATATCCTATTCCTACACGCATTGTATCATCCTTTCAGGTTAAGATTAACTTTAGTATCTTATCCCATTCTTTAATCTATTTCTACATATTTCCCGGGAAATTCAAAAAAAGTTTCTTTATTCGACTTATATTATACCAAAGTTTATTAACCCTAACTCTTTCTTTACAAAACTACCTCTATATTTATGCTTTTTTACATTAAATCATATGGCGATATTCTCGAGGTGATCCTTAATCTATAGAAATCACAATAAATCTTTTACATTTTTACATCTAGTCTTCTTACTTTTAATCATAAATAATGCAAAGGCCATTAACCCCAGTATCAAAATCAAAGAAGGTTCATCCATCTCCGTAACATCTCCTATATCCAAGGGTTTCTTTGTGTTCAAAATTTTTCTTTGTTTCTCAAACATAGCCCTTTCTTGATCCTCGTTCTCTAGGACTATATATGACGTTAGTGGACTCATTACTTCCATTAAGATACTGTTTTTCACCATAGAAAGGGAGTTTATGAAATAATTCTCTGGATGAAGTAGACTACTGTTATATGCTGCCTTTAATAATACTCCATCATGCCATTTTGAATCCCCTAGATTATCCTCCTCTAAAGTAAGGTCATTGTTAAGCAACACAATACTATCCTCACCATTATCCTTAAGATAATAATTTTTTTCCTCATCGTATCCGAGTTTTAAAACAGGATCGTATGTAAATTTCTTAAGTATTTGACCTGGATCTCTTATTGCCTCTGATTTTAAAGAATGCCTAACTAGCCATCCCCTTCTATCGAGTTGGTAGCAATATAACCCCTCAGGTAGAGCAAACTCCCAGTCCTTTATATCCTGCGAAATGACGGCTCTATGAAAATCGTTTGTAGCTAGAATTATTACAGGATATTCTTCTTTGTTCGCTGTATAACTTTCATAAAAAATTCGTTTAATAGTGTAATCTAAAAATAATCCACCCTCAACCTTAAGACTTTGAAACTCCTTTTGCCATTCATCATTCAGGGTACTTCGCTTTTCTTGATAATTTAGTGCTACTATTTCTTTAGTAGAATCTTCTATTTTATTTTTCTTAATATAATCTTTAATTCTATTTGTATAGTTTGCTATATACTTTTCATTGCCTTTAGAGTAGTCAATCAGAAAATAATATTTTTCTTTTCTTTTTATTTTAGGTAGTTTATCCTTAATTTCTTTATTTACATATATAACATCTTGACCCAGGTTTATTTGTTCATTTTTTACAAGGTCAATACTATTTTTATCACCTAGTTTTATTTCTTTATTGTCAATAGTCAAATTTATTGGACTCCTATGGATGATCTCTATACCCGTTTTTCTTCTTTGCTTTCCTTCAAAGGGAAAGACTCGAAATGAAACTCTATTGTCTCCAATATAGCTTAATAGGCCCGGATCCTTTCTTACATTCCTAACTTGTCTATAGATCCAGTTAGCTGCTCTTTTATCAGCCATGAGCCCATATTTTTTCACATTCCCAACATACAGATAATAGTTACTTATATAGCTTCCTTCCGGCAATCTGAATATTGTACTATACTCTCTCTGCCACGAATTGTGATTTTGTAGCTCTAAATCAATCCAGCTCCTATAGATCTTTGTCTGTGGGTCATATTCGGTGCTAGTCTTTGTCTCTCTTATAGATACATGTTTTGTAGTATCGAATTCCTCTGACAATGATACATCCGATTCTCCAAAGAAGATTCTTTCTAGTTTATTGATTTTCTCATTGGATATAGCTAATCCATCTAAAACATATTGATTATAAAATGAGCTAATATATGGTACATCCCTATTAAAATCTGTAAAAGAAGTTCTAGCCCTACCAATGCCTTTTATATATTTGATATTTGTAAGGGATCTTCTAATCCTAGACAAATCAATATCAATATCTTCTCTATCCTCAAGGCTTCTTTGGTATGTAAATCTCAGAACTTTGTCTAAATCCATCTTGTCATCTTGTATCGTCACTAGAAAAATAGACGGTAATGTTACTATACCAATTAGAAACGCAAATACTAAATTTCTTATTTTATAAAAGTGCTTCAAGTAACTTAAATCCCACCATAATGAACGTACATGTAAATACATAAGTGCTAAAGGAACAAACATTAAGGCTCCCAGTCCGAAAAAGATTAATCCTATTAATGATAACGGTAAAAGCGGGATAAAGATTACAAAAAAGTAAGTCGTAAACACAAAGGTAATGCTCTTAAGTATAAATATTATCAATCTTTTCTTTCTATCTTCTAATGGAGGAACTAATATCAAAGAGGATGTAGCAATACTTAGTATATAAAAGCTCCAATGGGTGAAGTCTCCAAAAATATTTCCGATGCTTTTATTAAGGGTCAGTCCACATATAGACCCTATCAATACTAAAGGTGCTAAATATTTTTGTAATACATGTGGCTTTTTATTTATTCCTATATAGATTATCCTTATAAAGAAAAATACAAAGGCTACGATACTTGCCATAAACAATATTGGGCCAATATCTTCCATATCTACATTGAGATTTGCTAGTAAGTACCACAACCCCGGGATACCAACAATGAATAGCGTATCCTTAAAAGCATTCTGTCTACCATACTTCTCTGTCATCCAATGTGCTAATATAATCATTACATATAACATTGTCGGCATTAGAAGACCAAGCATTGTCATTCCTGGTCTAAATCCTGCTAGCAGTTCTCTTGATATATTGAGGGGTATAATCATGTTGTACCCAGACACGTAAATATATAAAAAGATTGAGTATACAACTAAAACAATTAATCCCATAATAGGATGTACATCTTTCCTTCTTCTCCAAAGCATAATGCTATATATGGTAACTATAGTGCCTGCTCCTATAAAAAATATAGCTAAATTCCCCCAGTTTCCTATACTCTCTATAGACAGCTCCGATTGTATAATATTGAATATCCTAAGAAAAACTATACAGATTATAATATGAGGCAGCGTTATTACTCCAATAAGCAGCTGCGGCTTATATATATTTTTCATTTTTCCCATCCCCTATTTTCCTAAGTAATTTATCAAAAAGAAAATATCCTATAATAAAATATGTAAAATAAAAAACTACTCCCATAGATTGATGCATTAGATCCTTATATCTTAAATCTAAAAATACATCTGCCTTTCCCATATAAACTGTTCCAATTATTCTCGATGCATTTGCTAATATCGTAAAGAAATAACCAAATGTGAAAAAAACTAATATAGCTATTATCTTTTTTAATACTCCGTTAAATTGCCTAATGAAAGAAAATATTAGCATTCCAATAAAAGTAATGAAAAAGTTAACTCCTGCACATTTCCTTGTGATCATTATTGCAAGCTTCTCATTATAAAAACCTACATCACTAAGATAATCAAGGGAAAACCCTAGGAATGAAGAGACTATTAGGGCTACAGGCTTTAATATTGGCATTAATAAATTAGTACCTATCGATTCTTTATTTAGAACTAATGCAGTTACTAGAATACTAGTACTAATGTAGATACCTATATCTACACTATTTAATTTTGATAGCCTATTCATCATCTTCCACATATTCCAATATATCTCCCGGCTGACAATTCAATTCTCTGCATATAGCTTCAAGGGTGGAAAATCTCATGGCCTTCGCTTTATTATTTTTTAGTATAGATAGATTTGCCTGGGTGATTCCTATAGCCTTAGCTAAATCTTGAGATTTGATTTTTCTTTTCGCCATCATAACACCTAAGTTTACAATAATACCCATGACTATCCCCCTTCTTATATTGTCAGATCATTTTCAAGCTTAGCATCCACTGCTTGCCTAAAAACCTCTGCTACAACTATTCCAAAAACTCCTATAATTATAAAAATCATAGTAATAACTATTGTAAGTATGGTTGGATAACAAGCTATCTTTATCGCGAAAAATACTGATATAACGAATGAAGCATAGCCAATATTACGCAGTGCCTTTACATTTTTATAAATAAATGGAGTGCTTTGATTTATTGAATGAAAAAAGTTTCTTGTCTCATAGACAACCCAAATGGCGAATACTCCAGTTATATATAGTAATGATATTGTGAACCAGAAAAATTTTCCATCGTTTGCATGACTAGGCTTTATCTTCATAATAAGCCAAGATAAAGACCATGGTAGAGATATCCAGATTCCTATTCCACCTATTAATATTAAATTGACAATCCACTCAACTATACCTGATATTCCTTCTTTCCCTATTATTTTCATTATTTCA
>JMSU01000053.1_pt1 | contig 75535 bp, 67 predicted proteins | sample 179011 | NCBI WGS metagenome assembly JMSU01 (sample SAMN02769580, study PRJNA246767) | bioreactor metagenome | isolation source: Culture-1 Bioreactor ArsB derived from microbial biomass from the upper 2 cm... | place: Germany: Bremen | collected day 87 after inoculation
TACCCCATAACCCCTACTTCCTTTGCTTGCTCTATGAATTCCTTTCCACTATAGGCAGTTATAAGAACTACACTGCCCGCTAGATTTTCTTGTCCTATGATTTTTGATGCCTTTAAGCCATCAAGTAAAGGCATTTTGACGTCCATAAGAACTAGATCTGGCTTTTGTTTGCGACAAAGCTCTACTGCATCAAATCCATCAGAAGCTTCCCCTACAACATCGTAGCCCGCTTCCTTTAATAACTCAGAAAAGTCCATTCTAGTAATAGGCTCATCGTCGGCTATTACTATTCTTTTTTTCATTCTTTCCCCTCCCCAGGTCAAAGGAATATTTTTAATGTTTATGTTTATTTTTAATATGTTAATAACCACACTTTTATGACAAAAACATTTTTATGTCCTCAAGTCCATTTCCTTCAAGTGAGCTAACTTTAAATATCTTACTTGCACCAGCATTGTACAAGCACTCCTGAGCATATCTGATATTTCCTTCCTTACAATCTATTTTAGTTACCACTCCTATTACTACTTTATTAAAGGCTGTTGCAAAACTTGGTGGGAAAATACAATCCTCATCATTACAATCTTGAACTAGACCAATGACATCACAATCAAAGGAAGATGTTATCAAAGCATTATAAAATCTCTTGTTTTCAATATATTCTCCCGGTGTATCTAAAATGCTCCTATAATATTCTATTGCTTGAGTTTTTTTATATTCTATAGAGTAGTTATTCAAAGCCTGTGTTAAGGTTGTCTTTCCACTCCCAGTTCGACCTATTAGAATTATTCTTTTCATTTTTATCACTCCTAGGATTTTGTAAGCTTCGTAGGAGTAAAGGCCAAGACATTTTTTAATAAATTTAAGACTTCCCCTAAGGCAGTTTCTACACTAGATACATCACCAACTATAACAAGGGAACCGCTAAATCTATCTAAAAAGCCTATCTCAACTCCAGCTGCTTTTGTAGCAACGTCTGCCGCTATTATTGCAGCCTCACTAGGGGTGATTGTCAAAATACCTATGGCCTCATTATATTTATCGGAAATTCCAAGTTTCTTATATACGCTTCTTTGAGGATTTGCTATTAAGTGAGCCAGAGTAACTTGTTTTCCCGGCACATATTCCTGTATAACTCTTTGCTTTTCTTCTTTCCCCATAACATCAACCTTTCAGAGTGTTTAATCCGATTTTCAAATGTGAATTTAACCAAAAAAAGCTTGTCAAGGAAAATAAAACTATTTCCCTGCAAGCTTCATTGCTTTTAGCATCGCACTCCGTTGTGCAAATCCCATATTTTACTTAATTTTAACATACTTGTTTTAATAATGCAATATATTATTTTGAATTTTCACACACTTTCCTTTTAGCATGCTTTCTATAAACTTAGAATAAAAAAGAAAAGGCTTAAGAGATACGAAGAAACAAATTAATAGCAACTCCACAAACTACAGCAAAGGCAAACCTGAATTTTCCACCATCACTTTTATCATTAAAGTCTGCATAGGGTAAAAGAGAAAAAGTAATAATGCAGCTTTTTAGATACATGAACAGGTGCTTAAGTCTTTCTATACCATTTCTTCTTAGTATAATCAATAATAGGGCAATAGCTCCTCCCGCAAGAAAGGAATATATGATAGAGATTAAGACAAATTCTATTCCCATTATGGCTCCAATGGCACTAAATAGCTTTATATCTCCCGCTCCTAACATTCTTAAAACAAAGAAGATTATTAATATTATAATAGGAATCATCATTCCTTTAAATGAGGATATTAGTCCATCTAAGCCCCCTAAATACAAATTCGTTATAAATCCAATTATAATAAAGGGATATACTATATTGTTTTTAATTTTGTATGTTTTTATATCACTTATTAAAGCTAGTATAAGTAGTAAAGCTAGTTCAATATATTTTAATATAATTGAAATCACCTCTTTATTGAAACTTAAAATGCCCTTGATGCTTTATTAGTTGCAAATTCCTTGTTTTAGCCCTCTATTCCATCTAAAATATTATTCATCATCCTCTAGTAAGACCGTTTCGTCGATTTCTCTCCCTTGATTAGATTCATTTAACAATACCGTTGATTCTCCTTCTTCATCACGAAAATTAAATTTCGAAGAATTGCTATTACTATTCAATGTAATCTGCTCATCAATGTCAGAATCAGGTCTTTCCTTAGTATATGTCATTACTTTTTCCCCTTTATAGGATAGAGTCCCATTGTTTCTATCTGCTTTTCTAATAGATTTAACAAACCACATTATTGTACCAACAATTCCAGCCGAGCCAAAAAAAATCATTATAATTCCTTTTAAAAGCATAGTTCCCCCCCTATATCTATTTATTGAAAAAGCTTATAGTTTCAATAAGACCCTTATAGGTTATGTATGAAAAAATTGAAAGTAGGAGTATCATTATTGATATTTTAAATTTCACACTTATACCTTTTTTCCCATGGACTTGATTAATTTCATCTATATTTTCTAAGTCCCTAACTAGTTCCTCCACCGACTGATATCTCTCATTCGGATTAGTCTTTGTACACTTTTCTATTATGTATTCCATACCTATTGATAAGCTTTCATCTAATTCCCTTATAGGTCTTATTTCATAGGGTGCTTCCTTTGGACTTCTTCCAGTAAGTAGATGGTATAGTGTTACTCCTAAGCTATATATATCGGTTCTTTCATCGGTTTGTGCTGTCCCATACTGCTCAGGAGCTGCATATCCCCTTGTACCAATATAGGCAGTATCATTTACGGCCTCAGATTTATATTCCCTTGCAATTCCGAAATCCACCAGTTTAATCATATCATCTCTTGTTAAGATGATATTTGAAGGTTTCATATCTCTATAAATTATTGGATTTGGCTTTAAGTTATGAAGATAAAGAAGAACATCACATATTTGTCTTGCCCACATAATAACCGTTTGTTCTGAAATTTTACCGCACCTTACTAATTTCTTATCTAAAGGAATACCTTCTATGTAATCCTCAATGATATAAATACTGCTATTATCCTCAATAATATCGAATATTCTTGGCAGGGCAGAGTGTTTTAGTTTTTTCAATATGTTTGGCTCAACCAATAAATCTACCTTTGAATTCGATGCTTTATTAATTTCCTTAATGGCCCATAGAGTTCCAAGGTTTACATTTTCAGCAAGATAAACTGTACTCATCCCACCTTCACCAAGTACCTTAAGTATCTCATATCTTCCATCGAAGAGTTCATATTTTTTCATATTTATCTCCACCTCAGCCTATTAAATCCTTTAATTTTTCCAAAACCCCTATCTTTGTTTCATCATAATTCTGATATATGAGTATTGCAGAAGCATTATCTACAGCTCCCCTTACCTTCACTTTTTCCATAAGCTTTTCTACTTTATTTTGAATATCCTCATCATTTTCTTTGTATTCCTCAACAGCATCTAGTATTTCATCCTTCAACAAAAGATTATAGAAACCATCGCTACATAGTAAAAATACATCTTCCTCAAGGACTTCTCCTTTTCTACGAAATACCTCTACACTTTCCTTTACTCCTATACACTGGAGTAAAACGTGGCTTCTTGGATGATTTCTCGCATCTTCTTCACTCATTTTCCCCTGTCTAACCTGCTCTGCAATCCATGAGTGATCTTCAGTAAGTTTAACTATTTCTTTATTTATTTTATATATTCTACTGTCACCTACATGCTTAATAATGAATTTGTCTTTAAATATAAATAGCATAGATAGAGTTGTCCCAACTCTACAGTTTATTTCGTGGCTAAATCTGATTATCTTATCATTTATTTTGAAAACTAGGTCATCAAGCTCTTTATCAATGATTTTTATGTTGTTTTGGCTGCTATTATTAAGAATTATTGATAACCTAGTATTCCACCATTTCTTAAACTCTGTTATAACTATCTCGCTTGCTTTATCTCCAGCAGTAAGACCTCCCATGCCATCGGCCACTACAAAAATGCCAAACTCGCCATGGGCTTCTTCTCCGATTTTTATAAGTATTCTGTCTTGATTTGTCTTTTTTACATATCCTATATCGCTTAAGGCTCCAATAGAAAAACCTCGTTTTCTCATATTTTTCTCCTTTAACCTAGATAATCTGGTTTTAAATTTACCATTCCCTATATAGTTTTAAGTCGTCTATAGCACTTTCGTACAGGTTATACCAGAATACTTCTCCATGATTTATCTTATCATTATCATTTAAATACAGTAGATCTAGATAGGTTGATCTCTTTCTTCCATATTCTGTTGCTTCCTTCTCAACACCTTTAAAACTCTTGTTTTCATTGATTTTTCCCCATGTATCATCCATTTCTGTGTAAAGGAATTTTGAACCATAGGTCTTGTTTCCTACTATTTCAAATATGATAAGGAGCCTTTGCTTTTCATAGTTTTCATTTACTAGATCTAGCTCCTGTCCTACTGGTACTGCCTTTGTCCATGGCGGTAGATAATAGTCAAACTGCCATATATGGCTTTTCTCCTCATCCTTTGTTCCTTCCCTTTTATTTCTATGGGAGCTATTCAAGGTTATATCGTAGGCCAGTGGGTTATAGCCGCTATTTTCTATTAGCTTGTAATTCCCGGAATTGTCATCCTCTACATAAAGCCTTACTTCCTTTATCTTGTTATTTTCGTCGATTGCCCAGAACCTAGGCTTTATCTTTATGTCGTCATTTCCTTCATCAAAACCTATGGTGTCTATTTTGAAGTATACCTTGTATCCAAGTTTTATAGCGTTATCTTCCTTTGTTTTATATACTGGCATGTCCCTTATTGGTATACCTGTTTTAGTTAGGTTGGTTGGATTATTGTTTTCATCTAAGAAGTACTTCTTCCAGTTGTAATCGGCTACCCCTGTTATTCTTAGGTCCCTTATCTTATTTATGAATATTGGCGCTGAAGTGGTTTTTGTTATATTTCCAGCTCTATCTCTTTGATATATATGTACATACCAAAGACCTTCTTTGAGATCAGCAAACTTGGTTGTCGCTACGCTCTCTTTAGTAGTTCCACAGTTTAGGTTTATGTAAAATGTTTTACTTATTGGAGCTGCTATGGCCTCTCCTGTTCCCTCATTAAGGTTCTTCATACCTGACTCATTAGGGAAGGTAGCTGATTTAGTTATTAAAAATTTCGTATCTATTAGTCCTGATAGTTCATCGCCTATGGTTACCCTTATTTTGTTATCGTAATCGGTCATGTACTGATAACCATTTCCAATATTTGGTATATTTCTCCAGGCTACATCGTTACATCCAACTATATCGAATTTAGCTACATATGGTGGGATATTATCAAACTTATATTCTCCATAGGTTCTATTGCTCATTATATTTTTTGCTATATCTTCAAGTCCAACATGAACACTATATACTCCATTTTGATTTACATTGATTGTCTTTGTTTCGTTTGTACTTGCCTTAGTAAAATATTGGTTTCCTTGATTTCTACTATAGTGACTTCTATCGGTTATATTGTAGTAGCTTGTACTATTCCAAAATCCCGATAGATTATCGGTTGCTGTGACTACAACATTATAGGCTACATTTGTCCAATCCCTGCTAGATATATTAGTACCTGAATTTGGTATTATCTTATCAAGCTTATATATTCCACTGGTTCCAGTATATAAAGCTGGCGGTGTGGTGCTTCCAGAAGGTGTTCCGTTATCGGTCCATGAGCCACTATTAGGCGGTGAGTCTCCATTCCATACTTTGCTTTTTGATACCCAACTATTTAAGGACGCGCTTAGCTGTAAATTGTTTCCCTCGGTTGTAATAATAACATTTCCTCCCGACATTCCTGAGACTGTTCCACTAGCAGAACCGGTAACTGTTATACTTCCTACTTCCCAAGTTTCCTTAAATGTACAGGGTGCCATATCATTCTTTGTTTCTTTTACGGTCTTATACTTAGGGTTTCCATCCTTATCCGTTCCATCTTCAACCTGTTTTTCTACTTCATAAGTATAGCCTCTTGGAGCTGTATCGCTTCGTTCTGCTGTTTTATCACCTGAGATTGACACATTTACATTTATATCATTTTTAACCCATCCTTCTCTATTTCCGCTTATGTCAAAGGAGCTATTAGGGTTAAATACAATACTGCCATTTCCACCGATTGGCCCCGGTGGATCGGGTGGAGTTGTACCACTTTTTTTATAGTAGAAGGTTACTGTTTTCTCTTTTTCGCTATTAGACAGTCTTACTATCTGTGAATTATTTGATTTACTTGAGTCAAGCTCATAACCGCTTACAGGTGGTGCATTAACTGTAATGTCTTTGTCTAGGTCTTGGTCTCTCATTTTGGATGTTTTAATAGTAGTGTCACTTTCATCCTTGCATATTATGTTTATTGTTCCCTTATCCGGTCCCTGTGGTAATTCTTCTTCTACTTCAGAGTAATAAACTTCTACACGATAAAATGGATAGTCCCTTGTTATATCTACTTCTATTTCCCATGTATCACTTTCTACCCTAGAACTTGACTGCTCTGTATCCTCTGCGTATATCCAGTTCTCTTCTCTTAAATTTACAGTTGGGCAAACTCCTATAGTATTCGTATCCCGAACAACTTTTTCTACTTTGGGTTTTTTCTTACTTATGTAATAGGTTTTACCCTTTTCTTCTATAGTTTTTTTCATTTTTTCTTTTACGGTATTTGTAAAGGTCGGTGCATCAATTCTATTTGTGGTAAAGGGGTCTCCTATATATTCTAACCATCCTAATTCTTCCCCCTCATCCGTGTATGCATATGCCCTTACTGTTCCATAGGTCGCAAGGGGAACTTCATATACAATATAGTCTCCATCTTTTACACTTGTTTTAAAAAGAAAATCACGTGTTTCATCTGTAAGTGTCTCGTTTTCTGTTCTTACTATTAGGTCTTTCCAAGTTGTCTCAAATCCATCTATTCCCTTTATTTGAATTTTTTTTGAAAGATAATGTTTTTTTACATGTAATGTCTTATTAAGTTCTGCATATCTTCTTTGCATTGATGGATCTGAATTTAATTTTACTGCCTTATCTATATTCCTTTTTTCTGAAAAAAGTCCTACTTTTGAATGCTCCTCACTTGCATATATAACTTCTCCTGTTTTTTTATCCGTATATACTAGTACTACCTGGGCATCACCGCTTCCTCCAGTGTCACCACCACCGCTAGTAACCCTTATTATTGCACTCTCTTGTTCATAAGCACGTTCACCTTTCCCGCTTATTTCCATGTATATAGTAATGTCATAATCTCCTTCACTTCTTCCACTAACCCAATTAGTAATGACATCGTCTATGTCTCCACTTATTGTAACATTTGGGTGAGAACCCCCAAAATCATTTTCGACATAACTAAGATCACGTACAGTGCTACCTTCTATTTCTATTTCTAGTTTCCACTTTTCTATTCCATAATAAGGAGAATCACTTTCATATCCTTTTATATATTCCGTAGGAACTACAAAATTCGAATCATATGTTCCTCCAAATATTCCCCCTCTCTTTTCTATAACATCGGATATTTCAAAATCTAGTTCAGCGTCACCGCTTGGAGGTGATACAGTATCTTCTTTATAATAAATATTTAGTGTATTCGATGAATCGTCTATATTGATGCTAGCAGGATTAGCAGTTTTGCTTGATTCTGAATTAAACACCCAATTTACAAATACGTAATCATCGCCCTCAAAACTAATATGATTTTGAAAATCAATTTGATTTAAACCCTTTGTTACAGGTTTTGTTTTGGATGATTTTAATTCTCTTGTTGTTCCCACCTCATAGTAGTTTATTCTCACGTTTTTATCACCTGGAGGTGGTGGTGGTAATTCTTCTACTTCAATATCTATTGGTATAAAGTAACACCAAAACTCCTTTCCATTAGAAAGTGTTTTTCTTGCCTTTTGCTTTCCATTTTCAGACCAGTTTTTCCACCACCCATAGCCTGTTTCACTGGATGTTGCATCATCCATTACTGCAAGATAAAATGACCATGTACCTACTTCATTAAGTTCAATACTTGACTTTATAGTATCTCCTTGACTTCCTGATATTTGAAATAAGTTTTCACTTAAGCTTGGAGTCACGTACTGAAAATCCCATATCACATTATTACTTGTTGAATCTCTACTTAAAGTACTTATATCAATTACCTCAATGGTGTCTCCTATTTTTGCATTACCACTAGGAAATGCTTCACCTTCTGCCCAAAGAATAGTATCATTTGACCCGTCTTTATGATTTATTACTATTTTCATTCCAACTTTAGGTTTTTCAAAAATGTCGCCTGGTTTTTGCTCTTTATAATCAATAACATTATCTCCAGCAAATACTTCTAAGTTTGATTTTGACACTATACCTAATATTAAAATGCATACTAACATTATAGATATAACTTTTTTTATCCTCCTCATGTTTCACCTTCTTTCCACATGAGATTATATGCTTTCTCTAAGCTTGCTTATATTTTTAAAGATTTAGTGGCTGTAATTTCTTTTACATATTCTTTTTCAATCTCTTTCGTTTCATTTCTTAATATTATCTTCACTTTAACTTTCATTCCTACTTCGGTTTTAAACCTCTCACCATCCCAATCTTTCTCTTTTAAATAGACTTTTCTAAATTGCCACCATGCCTTATTATCAATATTTTTCCATTTTGTTAAATCTATCTCTATCCAATCATTCATTGGTTGGTCATAATAACTATTCATTTCATTATTATCAAGTACAATAAATCTCACTTTATATTCATCTTCATTTTCTTCATACTCATTGCTATTTTTTATATGCAAAGAGCAATGAAAATTATTACTAGAAAATTTAGAAGGGATTATTTCAAATTCAGGTTCTATAAAATCATTTTCTTTTTGTTCTTCGTCTCTGTCCTCATCGTCTTTTTCCGTTTTATCTGAATCATTCTTCCTAGTTATAAATACTGTCCTAGATTCTCCATTCCATTCTACCTTTGCCCCTAGCGCTTCGCTTATAAACCTAAGTGGTACAAATGTTCTATCATCCTCGATAATAGCTTTAGTATCAAATGTAATTTTTTCTTCATTCACATAGGCCCCAGATCCATCGATATCGAGTTTTATTTGCTTGTCTTTATTCGTAATACCAACCTGTCTAATTTCTCCATTCCACTCAACCTGACAACCTAAATTTTCAGCAATGAATCTTACTGGAACTAAAGTTCTATCATCCTTATTGATAAAAGGCTTTGCATCTGGGAAGTTAACCGATTCACCATTAACAACAACCTTAAGATCTTCATTAGCGGCTGCTACTGAAAAAACAGTTATATTAAAGATAAACACCATAATCAATGAAATTTTCAATACTTTTATTAATCTATTTTTCATAACTTCAACCCCTTGTAAATATTATTTTTAAAATCTATATTTCAAACATCAGATTACATTTCTTAAGTTTTCAATCACGACTCAATAAAGGTGTATTCAATATCAGCAAATTTAATTTTGTCACCATTATTAATCCGATATTCCTTATTACTATGAATCTTAACTCCATTTATGAATGTACCGTTTTTAGAGTTTAGATCCTTTATAAAATACTGCTCTTCCACTAGTAGAATCTCTGCATGGGTTCTACCTATAGCATTATTTTCTAATAGATAGTCCACGTAGTTTGGAAGTCTACCAATGATAAAGTTCGACTTAGTTATCGTGACCTTGTCCATCATTCCGTTGTTCATTCTTTGAAGATATGCTATGCCTTGCTTTTCATCGTCTAATATCTCAGTTTCATTCATGTTTACGGAGACTATACTTAAGTGCTCTGAGGCTGCAATTTCTCTATATGAGTCGTTGGTATTGCTATGTTCGTTAACATTGTATATCTCTCTTTTAGACATGTTGAGATTTTGCTTTTCCTTATATGTAGTAGGCTCAGTTTTTGATTTCCCTCTCCTTCCTGGATTATTAATATTTTTCTTTTTCACTTTCTCTTTTTTAGTTTTCTTCGTCACTTTAACTTCCTTCATATTCTCTTTCTTGAACAGGTTTTTAAAAAGTAAAATATCTATAGCGGTAACAAGTATTGTAATACCACCATAGGCACTGATATCGTCCCCAGCTGCGGCCTTTATTGTATCTAAACCAAATACTATTCCTATTGCTATTATGATTTGGGATAAAACGGCTACTAGTATGTATTTTGTTTCATATTTTGTTTTTATTATGGTTTCTTCTTCCTCTAACCTCTCCCTCGAGGCCGATTTTGACCTTGGCCTTTGATGTTCTATTGGTCTTATCTCCTTCTTTTGTTCATAATTTCTTCTAGGCTCTCTATTTCTATTAACTACATTCCTATTGTGATTTGTTGTTTTAATGTTTTGTTGTTTTTGCTGCGATATCCTGTTTTCATGCTTTTCAGATTTATCCTTTTCTAAATCCCTTAAGAAATCGTGAAAGTCGGAGATATTGAAGATATCATTTTTCAAATAGTTTAAGATTCTTTGCATGTAATTTCCTGTTGAATTTTCATCAATTTTAGCCGATGAAATAATCAGATCTATAAGAAAGCCTTTAAAACTACTGTTGATGTCAATATCTAAGGTTAATGGTATGTATAACATGCTTATCTCAAGATTACTGGGATTAATGTATATATAATCTTCATCAACAATGAAGCTATTGTCATATAAAAAATACTCTTTACTACTTAATAAGGGTTTTGTGATCCCTTTGAGTATATTGATAAACTCTTCTTCCTTGAGATTCTTTCTTTGTAAAAACTGAGATAGGGTCAATGTTGAGGTGATGTTGTAGTATAGTCTAACTTCGTCGTTCTTTTGTCTAGTATCGAGTCTAAGAATACCTTCACAGTGATTATTATTTAGCATCTCAATCTGATATTCCAAGATATTTTCACTAGAACTCATGTTTAATACTAGGTAGCTTGCTGTAGAATCATTTTCATAATCAAATTTGAATCTTTTGCGAATCATATCCTTCATTGTCGAGTCCCCCCTTGTTACTAATTAAAAACCATTCTGAATATTGCAGCTGCCGATATAAATGGTGCAAATGGAAGGGTTGTTTTTCTACCTACAACCTTAAAGGTTAAAAGAATAAGCCCTGTTAGTCCACTGAGCATTGTTGCCATAACCATCACCCCTAGGGTATTTTGAAGTCCTAAGAATAGGCCTATACATGCAAATAGCTTTGCATCTCCCATTCCTATTGCTCCCTTTGTAATAGTAGAAATTATTGCTATTATACCTCCACAAACTACGAGTCCTAAAAATGCATTTATGGTTGATGATTCGTTGTTTAAAAACAAAGCAATACTACCTATAACCATTGCAAAAATAATTAGTCTATCATGAATGATTTTAGTTCTTATATCAATTATTGAAATAGTTATCAAAAGTGAAGAAAATATTAAATTAGAGAATAGTAAAATTGAAAACCCATATCGTCTATAACCAAGTAAACATATAACTATTAAAGAAAAATCAATTAGAAATATGAACTTCCTTTTAACATGTATACTTGGGAGCCATTCTACAAACTTTGCTCCATCAGGCTTCGGATACATATATAACTTTATAAAAACTGATAAAAAAACTAATATAATTGCTATCGATAAATAACTCATAATATTACTCCCATCATTTGATTTTTAAGCTAATTTTTCTTTTTTTCGCACGTTTTACATAGTCTTTTATTATATACCTGCTTAGATAATTCTTCTAAATCCATTTTTATTGGATTTATGTTTAAGCTTGGACATGTTAAAATATGATAATGACCCTCACTATTTTTATTTTTATAAACAATATGCATCTTATTATTTTTGTTTAATTCTGGAGGATTGCATCCGTTAAGTTCACAGGCACCTAAATTATCTCTTTTTACTGCATCTTCTAGAGCTAAAGGCACAGCTTCTCTTGATATACGTATGCATGTTAGATCGTCATGATAGATTAGCTCCTTATCTTTATCAGTTTTAGCTTTTCTAAAAGATTTTTCAGCAACATAGACTATCGTAGTATTGTCATCTTCACTATCCTCTTCATTATTATCTTCATCCTCCCCTTCTCCCGAATAGCCATCATCTCCTCCCATCCATGCTCTAGCAGTGGCTCTTTGAACGATTGAAATGTGCTCAACAAATTTTATGGGTAGTGGAATATCAACATTGTATTTAACTATAACGTCTATGTCTTCATTGCTTTTAAAATAAGAGGATTTACTAAAATCTAATTTATCTATATCGAGGCTCTTCAGCCTCTCGTCAGTTAGTCCATGCTTTTTTACATAATATCCAATCAATTGATTGCCTACTGCAGTCTTTCCCTTGTCATAGCCTATTTTAGCTATAAGTGAGGCTATACTTATCACTTCTCCCTTTGGATCATTTGCAATATCCTCGATCACCGATTGCATTTCTCCTACATTTTCTTTGATGTTCTGACCCTCGGAGCTTATGTCATCTAGTGATTCCGATATACCTTTAACATCTCCACTACCTACGCCTTCATAAATATTCTTTGAGTTACTCTTTACCTGACCTACAGAATCATTTAACTCCTTATAACAATCGGTTATAATATCCAAGTGCTCTTGGGATTGTTGCTTCTTTTCTTCAAGCTCGCTATCAATGTTATTATCTATATCCTGAGCACCGCTTGTATAATAAAGATAGCTTGATGAGGCCATCTCATTAACGGCCTCGGTAATGGCATGTTGGATTATTTCATGGGTATATACAATTTTTGTGAAAAATCCAATGGTTAATACTGCACAAATGAATATAGGTAAGACTATTGCAGCCTCTACCGTCAAAGAACCCCTTTGACCTTTATTAATAAAAGATTTCATAGTATCCCCTCTAATAGCCCTGATATATTTCTACCTTAAATTTATGTCTATTATTTTTTGTCTTAAATTCCTCAGGAATGAAGCTTTGGGTTAAGAACAAATATTTAATTGAAACTACGGCATCCACTTTAACATATGTATTAAGTTCATCCAGCCTTAGCTCTTCATTTCCTGTGGATTTTCGCATATTAAGCTGAATTAGATCTTGTAGTCTTGTCATAGTCACATCATCTTTCTGAACTAATAGGAAAAATCTTAAATAGTCTTGATATGATGTATCCATAGGGTTTTTACCCTTTGAAGAAGATTTCTCATTAGTACCTTTGCTTAAATCTATATTATCTAGCTCTTTAGATGACTCTTTCTTGCCACCCTTTAGATCTGTCACCCAATCATTTTCAGTTTTATATAGTACTATCTCTCTACCGCTCTTTAATTCTTGCAAATCATAGGTTGCTTCAGCCATAGACCATCCTAAAATTATAAGGGTCTTGATGATTGGAATCCCTGCTCCGCCAGTAAATACTCCTGCAACAACTGTGGCCGTTGTTCCAGCCGTTTTATTTTTTTCTGGGCATAAAAATGCATGAATTGAGTTTAAAGCAAATCTAGTTACTAATATTTTAGAATCCATTAGAGTTTGGTTTATCTTCTCACTTCTACTTCCGTTCAAAATATATTCCACTTCAGATTTTTCGAAGAATGACACTTGACTGAGTTTTTCTTGATGCCTTAAGTTATACTTCTCTTCTACATCAACTTCCGACACATAGTTTTTAAACATTCCCATAATGTACTCATTAATATATATTTCATCTCTAATGTTTTTGGGATTCAAATTCTCCGTTATATCTCCAAGATAAGATAATGCCGATTCACCAAATCCGAAGCTTTCTTGCTTGTAAAACTCTACTTCTTCAATTTTTTCATCTTTAGGTTGTTTATTATTACCATTAGATTCTTCATCCGTATTCTTTCTCCAAAGAAACCCAAGACTTCTCGCTTTATTTTCTTTATCTCTTTGCAGCTTTACTGTAGAAGGAAGTGATTTATAGTCCTTATCATTTATATCTTCTACACTTTTAAATATTACATTACCTTTAATCTCGATCTTTTCGTTAGCTTCATTTTGACTGTCTTCGCGGACATCGAAGTCCTTATATTTTTCTTCTTCGTCTTTCTTCTCAATCTTATAGTTATATTCAATATCATTATTATATTTTTTTAATTTGTCCATAATATCTTTTGTTGTGGATTCAACCTTATGTATCTTCTCTTCTTCCAAATCTTCCTTGGCAAATTTCTTAGCTTTAGTTGGGTCAATGACCTCAATTAGTTTTGACACTCTCGATAGGTATTTTTTATTATCTTCTAAATCTTTTTTTATATTTTCAAAGTCATTACTTTTAAGCCCAACCTCGCTTCCATTTTCGACATTGAAAAGAAGATCTTTATGGTGCTCTGTCTCAGCGCTAAGCTGATTAAAGGATTCCTCAATGATATTATCTTTATCTGTCTCTAAATCTTTACTAAACCCCTCTAATTCATTTTGTACATATACACTCTTCTCTTTAAGTTCCTCAATCTTATCTTTTGCCTTCTGATTAACATCAGAGTATTTTTTGATGTTATACTTGAATTCATCAAATTTTTTTCCCATATCTCTTTCTGTTTCCTCAATCTTATTCTCTATCCTTGATTTTGCCCTTAGCAGAGATTTTTCTTTTTGTCTGTATCTGCATCTGAAAGTTTCTCCTTTATGACACTTAATTTTTTATTTTGTCTTTTATAATTATATATAAGGTCAACATACGCATCTATTAAACTAGAGTATTCATCCTCATCTAGCTTTCTCACAAAGTACTTATCAGATTTTTCAAAGCTCCAAATTAAAACTCTATAGGTTTCATGTTTACCGTATATCTTTTTATATATCTCCCGTTGAATATTTTCTACCTTTTTCATTTCCTTTTCTAATTCTACTTTTCTTTTATATACCTCCGATGTAGCCCCAGCTTTTTTAAACATCTCCAATTTTTTAATAAAACCCTCTACAAATTCTTTAGGTGCTCTGTATTTCATATATTCTAAAATCTGCTGTCTTGTAACGGGGTTTTCTGTTAAATCAAAAATCGGTTCTACAGATATACTCTCAATTTCATAATCATATAAGTCCAGGTATTCCTCTTCATCTAAACTTTCTTCATCAATCATCAAATTCTTATTTATATACTCAACTATTGTCTCCTTAAGCATTTCCTCATCATTTTCATTCAAAGCAAACAGTCCATATTGCTCCTTTAAGGGCATGTAATATCCAGCAAGGGAAGAACGAACTGAGGTTTCTACAGCTCTTTGTATTTGAGGACCTGCAATATTTATTCTAGCCGCATCTACTATTACTCCAGCTAGGGTAATCATAATCAGTAGTATGATACTTAGAAAAACCGTTATTGCACCATCCTGCCCCTTTCCTCTCAATTCGTATTCCCCCCTATTTTTTCAAAATACTTCTCAATGTTTTCATTGATTTTCTCCATGGTTTCCTTAAAGCTATCTAGAATCTTCTTTGTTTTTTCAAACTCCTTTAATGTATCCGCTATAAAATCTGTATTCCGAATAAATTCCATGGGGTCATTTATGACGGCTTTAGAATGGACACTTATATTATAGGTATCTCCTAAACCAAAAATCTTCAAATTATCTCCTAATGGAATTTTATACGAGTTGTTAATCACTACATTTAGTTCCTTATATACAATATAATCCTTAAGCCAAATATCTATATTATTCTTGTTATTTTCTATATCATCGGCACTTATTTCAGATATTTCTCCTTCTAAAATGTTGTTTTTTTTCAGTTTATCTAAAGCATAGATTTTTAAATTTTTAATTTTGTCCTTTTCCTTAGTTCTAAAAATCCTCCAATATAGATCAGTATCTAGCAGTTCCTCTGATACTTTCAGTTCACCAGTCTCTAATCTATGAATATCCGAGTCTGTTTTTATTTTAGAAATATTACTCCAACATGCGGCACCTCTTTCAGCCACATTGTTTGCAACAGAATTGAGATATGCATGTTGATATAGCAAAATACATATGTATATAACTGTTACAATTGCTAAAATTATAATTGGAAATATTAGTGAAGCTTCAACTGTTAAGCTTCCTGTATCACCTATTAATCTCTTGTATATCCTCTTCATAAAGTTTCATTCCTTTAAAGAGAAGCATATAACAATTGTGTTATATGCTTCTAATTATTATATGATTTCTTTACAGCTAAGCATCTAAATCTCCAATTTACATTTATTCACTAAAAAGCTCCTATGTTTTTTCTCTAGGTATCATAATTATTAAAAAACTATTCTCCATTTCCTCTCCTATTAAGGGTTAGTAGTTTTAGTAGGAGTAGTAGGGGTAGTAGATTTCGCAGGAGTATTCCCAATTTGTTTTGTATCAAATTGACCCTCAGTATCCATTGTTTTCCCTAGTATTCTTGAAACAAACCCTACTATAGCGTTTCTGAATATTAAAGCTAACCCTACCAATATAGCTATTAGTAAAACTATCTCAACAGTCCCAAGACCATCCTCTTCCTTCAAAAAGTCATTAATTATTTTCACCATTTATTTCACCCCCCTTCAACCCTCTTGAAAACCATCTATCTTCTTACAAATCTCTTAGCTGTAAAATCGCCGGTGTTAACACAATAATCAGAATCGCAACAAACATAACCATCATTGGAAAAAGCAGCTTTGAACTGGCTTCTTCCCCCAGCTTCTTCGCTTCATTTTTACGCATTTCCCAGCAGTCACTTCCTTGAACCCTAAGTATCATTACAAGCTCAGCATTACCTTTCCTAAGATTTTGTAAAACTATGGAAATAAATTTAGATATTTCAGGAGTCCTACATCTTCTTGCAAAGTCTTCATATGCCTCAGACTGTGATTTACCACCCTTCATATCAAGCCAAACCCTTTCTAGTTCGTCGTATAGAGGTCTATCACTTTTATTCGTGGTAACGATTTTTTCCCAAGCCCTTTCAACGGTCATTCCTGCATCGATTAAAAGTGTGAGCTTGTTTAAAAAATCTGGGAAGTCTATTCGTATCATTCTATATTTCTTCTTTATCTTTTCATGTATGTCTCTATCGGGACCATATATAACAGCTCCAATTATTGCTATACCCATGAAGATAAAACCTGAGCTGAACTCTCCTATCCCCGAACCAAATATTCCTATTACCAATAGTCCTACTAACAGGTACCCTATTTTATTTCCCCAATGGATTTTTAGATAGTATTTTGCATTTCTTATCCCATATAATTGAGACGAACTCATATAAAGCTTTCTATCATACTTTGTGTTGTATTTATAATCTATAGCTTCCATTAAGTAGAGCCCCATTGGTATAAAACTCTTTAGTGGATATTCCTTTTTATCTAGTGGCTCAATAAAGTCATCGTATTTTCCCTTTGATAATAGATATAAAGCTAGAAATATCAGCAAAGGAACTATAAAAACAAATATCATCTGTTACACCTCAATATCCATTATCTTTTTTGATATTACATAGGCTGTTCCTAAAAGGATTATGGAAACTGTCATCATAACTCGTCCAAATATTGTATTAAAAACAGGCTCCATATAATCAGAAGCATTCAATGATAAGATTACAATAAGTCCTAATGGAATGACATTTAAGAGCTTCTGTTCGAACTTTTTCTCTGCAAGCATGGTTTCGATGTCGTTTTTAATATGTATTTTATCGGCGATTACCTTCGAAGTATTTTTTATAATCTCTACAATATTTCCACCGGTTCTTTTACTGGTGGCAAAAACATCTACAAAGTTGCTTACCTCTTCCAGATGTGCCCTATTAGCAAAATCCATAAGAGCATCTTCTATGATCTCATTCATATCAAGTCTTATGATGATATACTGAAATTCTCGAATTATATATGTATCTGGCGCAGGATAAAGTATAACCAGGTCCTTCAAACAATCTTTAAAGGCCATTTCTATTGACTTACCTGCCGATAGAGACGATGATAGCGCATATAAAGCCTCTTTAAATTGGAGGTTAAGTTCATTCTTTCTTTTTATAATAATTTCTCTGGTTCTAAGCTTTGGATATAATATAGCTAAGGGTGTTAGTAAAGCCGAAATGAGATAACTTCTATAAAAGATGAATCCCACTATATAAATGACTGTGGCAGCAATTACTATATAGAATATCCTCTCTTTTATAGTCATAATATAAATATCGTAATCGATAGGACCGTCACTCCTATATTCTATTGACTTAACTTCGGCATGCTTTTCTTTGCTTACTTGAGCTTTTTTATTTTTCTCAATAAGAAAAAATATACCGAGTGCTAATAAAGGTGCCATAACTACTATTAAAGCTACTAACATTTCTCTCACCTCATACTTCTAAAAAAATACCCGCCATCTTAAACTTTAGGGTGCTTTGCATTTTGTTATTTGTTCTTCTTAATGAACCAATTATCTTCTTATCCTCTGTTTCTCCATCTTCTTCAAATTTGAAAAGTGGATTTATCTGTACTTCACCGTCTTTATATTCTAATACCTCAGATATTTCTAGAACTCTCCTTGATCTATCCCTTAATCTACCTAAATGAATTATGACATCAATGGCAGATGCGATTTGATGTCTAATGGCATCTAATGGTATTGAGGCACCGCTTAAGACCATTGTTTCCAATCTTCTAAGCATATCGTTGGTTGAATTAGCATGTCCTGTGGAAAGAGATCCGTCGTGACCGGTGTTCATTGCTTGAAGCATGTCCAAGGCTTCAGCTCCACGAACCTCTCCAACTACTATTCTATCGGGCCTCATCCTCAAAGACGACTTTATTAAATCCCTTACGGTTATTTCACCTTTTCCTTCTGTATTAGCATCTCTAGTTTCCATTCTGACAATATTAGGAACATTGACTATCTGCAGCTCTGCAGAATCCTCTATGGTTATGATTCTCTCATCGGATGGAATAAAGCTTGATAGTGCATTTAAAAATGTGGTTTTTCCTGATCCTGTTCCTCCACATATAAAAACGTTGTATTTTGCTACTATCATACGTCGTAGAACCTCTGCTGCTTCACCGTTTAATGATTCATATTTAATTAAGTTATCTATTGTCATAGGCTTTTCAGGAAATTTTCTTATTGTTAAAATAGGTCCATTAAGGGCTATTGGTGGCAAAACAGCATTAACCCTTGATCCATCTGGTAGTCTGGCATCTGCAGTTGGTGAGGATTCATTTATCGTTCTATTCACCTTTGCAACAATAGATTGAATGATATTTTCCAGCTTCTTTTCATCTTCAAAGGCAACATCAAGCTTTATAACTCTTCCTGCTCTCTCTATAAAAATATTTTCGGGACCATTTATCATTATTTCAGTAATGGATTTATCTTCAATTAGGGGCTGCAATATATCTAGACGTCGCATTGAATTAAATATGATCCTAATTATTTCTTGCTTCTCCGTCACCGTCATATAATGTTCTTTAGATCTTTCAAAAACGGCCTCTGTTATTGCGCTTTCAATATCCTCATCGGTTGGATCAGTTTTAAAGTCAATACTCTCACTAACAATCCTTTTTATATCTTTTATAAACTCATCTTTTCTATGTACATCCATGGACCTACTCCTTATTCCCTATTTAAATTCAAATTATGGATTTTACATCCTATCCTCAATAATTTCCTCTACCGCTCTTAACAGTTCATCAATACCATCCCTATATTTAATCTTTAATTCTTTGCTATAATTGTTTTTGTGAACAGTAATAGGCTCATGTACCATTGGTATTTTTACTTCTTTGGATTTTCCATTAAAGTTTAGTCCCTCTATCGGTGGCATATTGTTTGCTCCATATTTATTTAGAGCAATGATTGCCTTTTCTAATAAATCCACCTTAATTCTTTTTGACAATATCTCTAATTCCTTCATGAAAGAAGCCACCCTCATAATTGACAAGCTATCGTTAGGATTAACCAGTATGATCTGATCACTTGATTTTAATATAGAAAGGTTTCTTTCATCTAGATCTGAGGACATATCGATAACAATCAGATCATAGTTATTGGATATCTTCAATTCATGAAGTAAGGACTGAATTTCATCATGGCTTGTCTCATTTAAATCCATAATATTATCTGGGGGCGAAAAATAGTGGATGTTATATTGAAAATCAGTATTTCTTATTCCTTCAATTTTCATTGTGATATTTTTTTTATTTTCCTTTATGTAATACAACATATTTGAAAGGTTCTGCCTTGTTTCGCAGTTAAAATAGTATGGTGTAGACTGAATCCCTTCTAAATTCAGATAGAATACTGCTTTACCACCCTCGGCAGCTCTGATACCTAGACCTACAGAGATACTAGTTTTTCCGCAGCCTCCTATAGGAGAATAAACAGCAACAACCTTAGTCCCTTTTTCTCCGTCTACAATACAATATTTATTGGGGTTTCTTTCAGCAAAACGATCTATTACATTACTTACTAACCTATCTCCTTTTTGATATTTATTAATTACATCCCAGTCGTTAATTTCCATATCCAATATTCCCCGCGACAATATTATTGGTGTATTAACCATTTCCTTGGGAAATGAATCAGTATACCATTCAGGGCACAAAAGAAGAATATCAGCCTTTTTTTTATCTTTTGAAAAATAGTTAGTCAGAAAGTCATTCTTTGTGAAGCATGTAACATGAAATCGCTGGGAGTAATTATCAATTATATAATTTGCAATACTTTCAACATAGGCTTCATCCATGTCTGCGATTATCAAATGTAGTTTAGCCATATAATATCCTCCTTGCTTGGGGAGTTTTCATTTTATCTATTGTATTTCTTATAGTCATACTTTGGCTAATTATTCCATTAATAGATATAGAAATATATTACTACATAATAATGTCCTATTCAATAATTTTTTACATAATTAACTATTTTTTTACGCTTTTGTATATTTTGTGAAGAATTTTGTCGAATTTTCCAATATTATGTCATTTTTTTGAGTAACAAAAACTCTACGTATACATATTATTTACCACTTACTTATAGACTTCTTTGAAGTAGCATTTCTGCCTTTAAAGCTGCTAAGCTTATTGGATGGCAATTCGTCAATTACTATTACTGCACTTTCTCCTACACCCAGCCATTCATACAAAAATTTTGCATGACTTGTATTGTTTCTTACACATCCATGGGATAGCGGCGTTGTGCCTATTGTACTTGAGGTTTCACTTGCACTGGGCTTTATTCTTTTCCCTTCCACGTATCTAAAGTTTGTAGGTATGCCGTGAATGTACATCCCGCCAGTAAACCTCACTGCATAGGGAGCATATCCAGCTATCTTTTTAGTTCCATCGCCATAATACAAAAAACTAGGTTTCTTTTCTATTACCATATAATAACCTAATGGAGTTTCTAATCTATATCTACCTTTCTTTCCTGTAGTAGCTAAACCATAGGAAACTAAGTTCCACTTATCTTCACTATATTCAAAAACAGTTTCATTTTGATTTTTCCTGTCAACTACAACAACTTTTTTCAGTTCTGCTATGGAGTTCTTAATAGATACATACTTCTTAGGCACCCAATATTGGCCTTCAAAGTTTAAACCACTTACCTTTAGAAAGTTATCTTTTTCTTCTAATACACTTAATATTGATCCATCTGGAATATACCTAAATACCGACTTATAATCTGGATCCATATAGGCGGGAGCAGATTGATATCTTCTTGTCCCATAATCATCTACTGATTTTCCTTTACACAAGGGAGCTGAACCACTTCTATTTTTATAGTTCGAAATATAGGCAGTTTGGTTACTATCGGTTTCTGTTTTTAATTTATTTAATAATTCCTCTACTTCATTTACTCTAAAGCTCCTTGCTTCCCCCAGCTTATCAAGCATATAGCCATATACTATTTCACCTTTATCCTCCCAATACACCTTGTACCATATATCACTATCAAATTTCTTTATATACTGTCCCTTAACAGCCTTATACAGGTTCATTTTTTCTTTTCTTCTGGATTTTCTCAAAACCATAGACTCTAATGTTGGTTCTTTTCTTATATTTGCACTTTTTCCTGATATCACTACGTAACTAAAATCTATTGGATCTTTCTCATATTTAATATTTGTAGAAAAAACGGAAGAGCTTTTTGTATTGAATACTTCTACAATGTCATATTTTCCATCTTCCTTGATGACTTCCTCAACAATCTGTTCTTCAATAGCCTTCTCTTCATTAACATCATCTTCATCCTCTATGTTTTCTTTAGGCCCGTCTAATTCAAGAGCATTATCTTCGACTTTTTCTATGTCTTCTCTCTCATCATTTCCCTCTCGATTTTCCGATCCACTTTTGATTTTGCCTTCTTCAGTATTAACCTCATGAACTTTTTCTGCTATGCTGTTTCCCACTTTGTTAGAATAAGCATCATCGGCCTTTATAGAATCCCAAGACCCGTAAATCAACAAACCGATTAATAAAATTCCTAAACCGTACATCAAAAAATTTTTATTCATTTGCGTCCTCCCTATTACATAATCCTATTTATTCCCATAATAATTCTATGATGTGAGAGCTATAAAAATTCTTTTCTTTTAAATGGAATCTTATTATTTATAAGTATTTATTACTCGGTTTTGTGGATAAGTTCTCAAAAAAAAGAAAAAATCCACAAATTTAGTGGAATTTTCTTAAAATTGTGGATTTTCTTATATTGATCTCAGAGATAAAACAACTTCAAGGTTTAATAAATTTCAAAGAAAAGATGTAGAAGCGTTCATTATTTTCTTTAAAATTTATTTTTTTATTATCGGTATCCATACCTCGCATTTATAACCCTCAGCATTAGAGTCTCCCGGTAGATACACCTCTAGCTCCGGAGCCTCCGCGTGCTCATATTTTGTTGCTGGAAACCACTCTGCAAATATTTTATGCCAAACTTTTTGTATTGCATCGGGCATTGGACCAATACTTTCAAATATAGCCCAGGTGCAACTCGGTACATCGGCTACTACATAGTCGTCTATTGCTTCGATTTCAATACCTTCAATTGCTATCATATAATCGAATTCTTCTTGCTCTTTATCGTAGTTATCACAAACTCCCATAACACCAAGGCTTCCAGCTTCTTCAAAAAGTTTTCCACATACACCACTCTCATTTACTTCTTGCCAGAACTTTGGTATTATCTTGAAATTCTCATTATTTTTTGTTGTTACACGCTTAGATAACCCGACTATCTTAAAGCCCTCTTTCTCAACTATTCTATAATTCATTCTATTCTCTCCCTTAACAGTTATTTGAAAGGATAAGGGTGGGATTGCCTTGAGATTTTCACCTTTTTTCCGTGCTCCCGATGGAGAAATCCCATGAAGCTTTTTAAAGGCCTTTGAAAAGGCTTCTGGAGTTTCATAGCCATACTTAAGTGCAATATCGACTATCTTCATATCAGTTGACATTATGTCCTTTGCAGCAAGAGAAAGCCTTCTTTCTCTAATGTACTCTTTTAATGTCATTCCTGTAATCATATAAAATATTCTAATAAAATGAAATTTAGATGAGTATGCTGCCTTGGCAACTTCTTCTGAGCTTATATTGTTATCAATATTTTCTTCTATGAAGTCTAAAGCATTATTCATATTGGCAATCCAGTTCATTCTCCGACATCCTCTCTAATAAAAGAATACCACCAAGGAAGATTTTCTTCCTGTCTTATAGTGCTATGTATTGACAGATTGAATAAAATTTATCCATTATAATTTTATTGCTTCTTAGTTATTCATTATATAGTTCATAATTATCTTTTCAAGTTTTTATTATATCTTATTTTGACAATATAAAACTGGGTACCTCAGAATGCCTAATTTCTGAAATACCCTGGGGCTGAACTCAACAGCCCCCCATTGAAGGTTTACTTATTTATTTGTTCCCTTGTCTCTTCTAAGACTTGATTCAGCCTTCTATAGTCTTTTTCACTTATTAATTTATCTATCCCTTCTTCATAATTTGAAATTCCCTTTTCTACAGGAAGGATTCTATAATCTAATCTATTTTTGTAATATGATCGGTCTACCCAGGTCGGTATAAATGAATAATCTACAATATTGGCTTCCTCTGTTTCAAAGTTCTTTTCAATATTTAGGATAGTAATTAAGCCGCTATCGGTGTATCTCTTCCTTTGATTTGATATAAAATTACCCTGTGAATAAATCACAAAACAATTTTTATTTTCCCCATTTGCTCTTTTAACCTCTTTAAAATCTACAGGTTGTATAACATGCGGATGACTTCCAAGAACTATATCTACTCCATTTTTAAAAAGAAAATCCACTATTTCCTCTTGATTTCTATTCTGTTTTCTCTGGTATTCTTGTCCAAAATGAAGACTAAAAATTATTAAATCTACACCCTGATTCCTTGCTTTCTTTATATCACTAAGCATTTTTTCTCTATTTATGATATTTACAGCCTTTGGATTTTCCTTTGGAATTGGTATACCGTTGGTACCGTATGTGTAGCTCATAAGCGCTATTTTTATGCCCTTTACATCTTCAACTAGAATATTTTCCTGCTCTTTATCATTTCGAAATGTGCCAGTATGTCTTAATTCTAGTTTATCCAGTTCATTTAAGGTTGTCGTTATACCATGGTTTCTTCTATCTAAGGAGTGATTATTGGCTGTAGTAATAATATCAAAGCCTGCTTCCTTTAGGGAGCTCCCTAGCTCCTTTGGCGTATTAAATTGTGGATATCCACTATACTTTTTTTCTTGACCCGAAAAGGTAGTTTCTAAATTTGCTATTGCTATATCAGCACCTTCTATGTATTGTTTCACATCTATAAACCAAGATGTAAAATCATATTTTTCACCTTTATATACGGATTTATATTGTGGTGAGTGACACATTATATCCCCAACAGAAACTATCTGTATCCTTTCTATTTTAGGCTCCCTTACTTTTTCTAATTTTTTAGCAATACCTTTATCCACAAACTCATTAAATGCTTTAAATTCTTCCTCTTCCAAAACTAAACTATAAACCTGATCATTCTTTAGATTTCTCTTTAAATTTACTTCTTCCCCCCTGGGAGAAACTACACTTGTAAAAACCATAATTGATAAAATTATCTTTGTCATAATAGCTTTTTCAATCAAGCCCTTCGCCCCCTTGTTTATATTAGGTTAATATAGAAACTTCCTAAAACATCTTTAAAATTCAGGCATAAAAAGCCCCTATAACCAAGAGTATTCTTACTATAACTAGAAAATTACCAATTAGTAATAAAGCTATAGAAATTTCAAGAAATTAAAATGTAGATTTATAAATGCATTCTATATAAATGAAATAATAAAGCACTCCATCTTCATTTCAATAAAGATAGAGTGCTTAGTAGAAGGTCTTATTGGCATGGCCTAGTATCATTTTCTTTCAAGACTGTAGCTGTTATGCTCTTATATGGTATTTCAAAAACTACACCTGGGGACATCTCTAGTTCTGCTATTTCTATAGTATAGATACAACCAGGATCATTTAACGGAATCTCACAATCGCACTGTACTAAAACCGTAGGGGAATTATCAAAAAATCTAAAAAATTCTAGTCCATCTTCAAAAGTCAAGTCAAGTAGAAAATCCCATTCATTTAAAACTTTTTTTGTATCACAGTTATTACATTGTCTTGTTAATCTATACTTAACTCTCAATAACCTAGTAATCACATCTATTCCCAAAAAATCAATCGTTATGAAAGAAGAGTAAGTAATATCTACACATGGGCTCTTAATGTCTTTTGGATTTATTTTCACTTCGGCTAGCTTTATTGGCCTATCATGTTTAGTAATACATCTATTTAAATCTGGATTAAATGTCTTCCCACATTTTAGAATTGGTAAGTCACTTGAATCTTCATCAATGTGACGTCCTGTATAAACTTTGGCAGTAATGCCTTGATTGACTATTTTAAAGGTCGTATTTAGAGCGTCAATTCTTATTAATTGTACTGTGTAATTAAATGTTTCCCCCTCAGGATAATTTAATTCGTCACAAAATTTGTATACAACAGGTTCGTTGATTTCTCCTTTTTGTGGCGTTCCCGCTTGAAGTTCTCTCTGAAATATCCATTGATCTAATATTTTGCTCTTGCCTGTCTGTATATTCCTTCGGACTAATCTATATACTAGCTTTAGTAAAGGATTTACCCCTATATCAACTACTGTTTGTATTCTTTCTGTAAAGCTAGTATAGATTAAATTAACAATTGGTGTCTTAAGAAGGTTTGTATCAATTGTAACAGAAGCTAGTTCAATCGGCTTCTGAATAGGATTTAATTCATCAGGTAATTTGGGATCAAAGACCTTACCACATTTAATAAAAGCAACTTCTTGTTTCATTATAATTTGTACCTCCTTAGAAAGTTTATAAATTATCTTAGTTTGAATTTTCAGTGAGTGTACGATTTGTATATCAAAGGTCTTTTCAAAGTTCCAATGCTGTTGACACAAATCTCTTATCACTTATATTGTAATAAGAACCTGGTAATGTGGTTACTTCTATTAATTGAAAAATATAAGTAAAACATCCTTTTTTATAAGGTTCTAGTTCGTCACAAAAATTAATAACTAAGGGTTCACGATTTTCTATACTTAAAGAAAGATCACCACTCGTAGTATCATCTGCAGATATTACAGCTATTGCACTTGTGCTCCACTCCCATGTTTCTAATATTTCTGTTGTCCTATTGTTTATTCTTAATAATCTGAATATTAGCTTTACTAATGTTTCTGGTTCACAAAAAATTGTGTCAACGGTACATGAGAGATTCACTTCAACGTTTGTTTTTGCATTATTTTTCTTCTGTACATTAAGAGCAGCTAATTTTATAGGTGGTTCTTGCCTAGTTAATTCATTAGGAAGTGTAGGATCAAATATTTCACCACATTGAAAAATTTGCTTTGTACATTTTTCTGACATTGATATCACCTCGCGTAATTTGATGAGCTTCTAAGGTATATAGAAAGGCTCAAGATATATTTAAACCCAGATTATTTATGAAAATTTCAAAACTCTGCTGCGTTCTTTTGGTTCTAAGTCATCCATCAAATTTTCGACGTACCGTCAGGGTATGCCTTCAAAATTGATGAACGCCTTAGAATTCAAAATTACTTGCACCCTTTCAAACTTTTCATGAATAATACGGGTTAAAACAAAGTTTTTGCTTTTTCACACAACTCTTTTATAATCCTTCTTTATATCACCTCCATATTCTAATGTCCTTTCTACTCCATTGTATGAATAATTAAAAGAAAATGTTTATTACCTTACATGAAAATTATAGAAAAATAGATAATTGAGAAAGGAGAATTATTGTATAAATAGAATAGAGAATTATTACATGGATAAAATAAAAAAACATATCACTCTTTTCGTGAACAGTTCGGATTAAGTTAAAGTTATTGTAGGTATATTATATAAAGTAATGTAGGTGATAAAGATGAGAATAGGAATTATTTCTGATACACATATAGGTAAAAATCTTGATACTCTAAATAATTTTTTAGACAAACATTTAAACAATATAGATATGATTATCCATGCTGGAGATTATAAAACTGCCGCTGCTATCAATACTTTAAAGAATTATAGAAGGTTTGTAGGGGTGTGGGGAAATGTTGATGGTGAAGATATACAGAATATAATGAAAGAAAAGGAAATTATCGAAATTGAAAATTACAGAATAGGTGTATTTCATGGACATGGCATTAATAAAACTACCATTGATAGAGTCTATGATGCTTTTGAAAAGGACGATGTAGATATTATTGTATTCGGCCACAGCCATCAACCAATCATCAAAACAAAGGGTAATGTTCTAATGTTAAACCCTGGATCTCCTACCAGCAAAAGAAGAGAACGGTGGTTTTCCTATATCATTCTAGAGTTAGAACCTAATAACATCAATGCATCTATAAGATTTTTTACAAAAAAAGAGTAAAATCTTTTACAAATATTTATTATATATACTTCCTGACCTTTTCCCATATATAACATAAAAAAACCTTAATCTACATGACTATAGATTAAGGTTTCTCATATTTAGAATCTTTCAATTCCGTCCTTTGTAACAATACCTTTTATTAACTGTCTTGGCTTAATTTCTTCTTCAGTTATTTCATAGGCTTCTAAGATCATATCAGTAGCTGTTTTTTGCTTTTCAGCATCATTTGCATATATAGTCGCTATTGATTCTCCCGCCTTTACAAAATCACCAATTTTTTTATGAAGAACTATTCCAACTGTTAAATCTATTTCACTATCTTTAGTTTCACGGCCTGCACCAAGTACAAGGGCAGCTCTTCCCATATCGTCTGCTTTTATCCCTTTTACAAATCCAGCCTCTGAAACTGTAACTGGCTCTATGATACTTGCCTTACCGAATAGTGATACATCATCAACATAAGCAGGATCTCCACCTTGAGCCTTCACAAGCTCTTTTAACTTTTCAAGACCCTTACCAGAAGCAATTATATCTGCTAAGATTTTTCTAGCTTCTTTAGCATTCTCAGCCTTTTCGCCTAGAACAAGCATGTGTGAACCTAGAGTTAAACAAAGCTCAGTTAGGTCAGCAGGTCCTTCACCCTTCAAAGTATCTATTGCTTCTATAACTTCTAATGCATTTCCAATTGCATACCCTAAAGGCTGATCCATATCAGTAATTACACCAATTGTATTTCTTCCTACATTAGTTCCTATATCAACCATTTCCTGTGCAAGTTCAAAGGAGCTGTCTTCGTCCTTCATAAATGCTCCACTTCCAGTTTTTACATCAAGTACTATGGCATCGGCTCCAGAAGCAATTTTTTTACTCATGATACTACCAGCTATCAAGGATATATTGTCAACGGTCGCTGTTACATCACGAAGGGCATAAAGCTTTTTATCAGCTGGAGCTAAGTTAGCCGTTTGACCACCGATTGCGATTTTAGTTTCATTTACATTTTCAATAAATTTTTCTATAGACATATCCACGGAAAAACCTTTAAATGATTCTAGTTTATCTATTGTTCCTCCTGTATGGCCTAAACCTCTTCCCGACATTTTAGCAACAGGAGCTCCGGCAGCAGCTACTATTGGCCCAAGTATCAATGTAGTAGTATCACCAACACCACCGGTACTGTGCTTATCAACCTTGATACCTTCAATGGCTGATAAGTCAATTATTTCGCCACTTTCTACCATTGCTTTGGTCAGCTCTGCTGTTTCTCTTTTATTCATCTTCTGAAAATAGATTGCCATCATCAGGGCAGAAACTTGATAATCGGGAATACGTCCATTGGTATATTCGTCAACGAAGAAATTTATTTCTTCAGTTGTAAGTTCCTCACCATTTCTCTTTTTCATGATTATATCGTACATTCTCATTCTTCTCACCTCATGCAATTAAGTTATTTTAAATCCTCAGGCCCAAAGCTATGGGGCAACAATTCTTCAAGAGTGTGCTCTCTATATTCATCTTCGGAATTAACAACAATCACTATTACATCCTTGCCAAATTCCCTTATCACTTGCCTACAAACTCCACATGGGTAAGTCCACTGAGAATCACCTGTTACTGCTATAGCCACAATCTCTCTTTCACCTTCAGAAACTGCCTTAGCTATTGCCGTTCTTTCTGCACAAATAGTCGGAGTGTATGATGCACACTCAATATTACAACCAGTATATATTTTTCCAGTGCTTGTTAATAGAGCAGCTCCAACATTGAAATTCGAATATGGAGTATAAGCCTTTTCTTTAGCTTCTAGAGCCTTTTTGATAAGTAATTTTTTGTCCATATGATCCTCCTATTTGTCTTTATTTTTTTGATATATAGAACACATCTAAAAATTTATTGCGGTTTCTATAATTAGAATATATGTGCAACAGCTTATATTATATACATGATGAGTTTAGCCTATAGAAATCGCACCAAATCTTTTACATTTTGCTTCCTTAAAAAGCCTTGAAGCATTAGCTATTTAAGAAATCAAAATGTAGATTTATGAGTACGTTCTATATAGGTTATTTTCTATTTTGTCACTATATCCTTATTAGTATCCAGCATTAGAATCTTTAGTTCCCTCTACGATTGCTATAGAAGCACTAGCTCCTATTCTACTTGCTCCTGCTGCAATAACTGCATCAGCATCTTCCTTAGTTCTTACACCACCGGAAGCCTTAACTCCCATATCAGGCCCTACAGTTTCTCTCATTAATTTGATGTCATGGGTAGTTGCTCCACCAGTTGAGAATCCAGTTGAAGTTTTTACAAAATCTGCTCCAGCTTCTTTACAAATCTCACATGCCTTTACCTTTTCTTCATCAGTTAGCAGGCAAGTTTCTAATATAACCTTTACTAGAGCTTTTCCTTTAGCAGCTTCAACTACTGCCTTAATATCTTCTTTAACAACATCATACTTCTTATCTTTTAATGCACCAATATTAATTACCATGTCTATTTCCTGAGCACCATTTTCAATTGCCTGCTTAGTCTCAAAAGCCTTTACTTCCTTTATTGTAGCTCCTAATGGGAAACCTACTACCACACATGTTTTTACATTGCTACCTTCTAGTTCATTTCTCACTAGTAAAGTATAGTAAGCATTTACACATACTGAAGCAAATCCATATTCCTTAGCTTCCTTACAGATTTTCTTAACTTGCTCCTCAGTTGAAGCTGGCTTTAATAAAGTGTGATCAATGTATTCTTGTATCTTCATTTCTATCCTCTCCTCTTCGTTATTAATAATTATAAAATTACCATACACGTGTGAACGGTTCCATATGCCTAATTGGAAAAATGTGAATGTTATTACTCACATTTTACTTTTGAGGTCATTTCTCGGAGCAAAACGAAAGGGTTTAATACCCTTGAGTTTTTATTTTGTATACTTTTCTGATCCTTTCAAAACAAGCTTTGGTAAAAGAGTTATTCTTCTTAGTTCTTTTCTGTCTTCTTTGTTCTCTAAATTGTCTATAAGTAGTTCCATACCGGTTCTGCCCATTTCAATGGTAGGTCCGTTTATAAAACTAATATTCATGCCCACTATATTTAATGCATCTATCTTATCAAATCCCATAATTGCCATTTCTTCTGGCACAATAACATTTTCTTCGTACAGAGCTTTCATACATCCCAAAATCATCATATTACTCATTACGAAAATGGCAGTAGGTCTATCCTCCATTTGAAGTAATCTCTTAGTTATTTCATAGGCTTTTTCATGCTTATAATCACCATAGGAAATATATCTTTCGTCGACGGAAATATTATTCATGACTAAAGCCTTTTTATATCCCTCTAGCCTATCCTTTGCTGGTCTTGAATTCATATCTCCAGTAATTATCGCTATTTTACGGTGTCCCTCTTCTATTAATGCAGTCGTTCCATCAAAGGACCCTTTTATATGGTCAATAAAAACTCCGCTAAAGTTGAAGTACTTAACATGTCCATCTATCAAAACAACGGGAATACCTAAATTTTCAAGGGTATTTAAATATTCGCTGTTAAATTTGTCTTCAGGATATGTTGGTGTGATAATTATCCCTAATATTCTTTGTCCCTTAAGAAGCTTTAACGCTTTTAATTCTTTTTCTCTACTATCATCGGTATTACAAAGAATAATATTTAAATTATGTTCATCTGCCACTTGGCCAATACCCTTTATTATTTCTCCAAAAAAGGGGTTATTAATTTCAGGTACTATAACACCAATAGTATTAGTTTTATTTGTAGATAAACTTCTTGCTATGGCACTGGGAGTATAATTAAGTTCTTTTATTGCTTTTTCAATCTTCTCCCTTGTTTCTTCCTTTACATAACCTGAATCATTTAGAACTCTCGAAACAGTAGTACGAGACACTCCTGCAGCCTTTGCAATATCATTTATTGTAACAGCCATTTTGTTTTCCCCCTAAGCCTTAAAAAGGCTTCAACTGAAATAGTCCTATTAATCTATTTGAACGATTGTGTGTTACCGATTCCATATAATTATACATTTTTTTTCACTAAATATCAAATATATTAGTTTAATTTATCTTAGATTTATATTATATATTTTTCCCCAAATTAATACACCTACCAAAAAATTATTTGGAATAGTTAATTATAATTACCATCATCTAAGCTCAGTTGTCAACTTATAATCATTTGAAACCATAATATTGATTTCGTACCATATATTACTACATATAATAGCACCTTAAATTTTCAATAATCATCGAATTCTATATACGAACCCAGATTTTTCATATAAAATCCAAAATACTACGAAGAATCTGAGCCATATATATTTAAGGAGGATTTTTAATGACTTTAGATCTTTTTCAAAACAGATTAATCTCAATACTAGACTATGTTAACAAGCTTAATAGCGAAAATTTGCCTCTAACTGCAAAAAGGCTATTACTCAAGGTATATGCTAATGATTTAAATATAAATCTAACTAGTAATATGATTTTTGAAATATTATCTTACAACACTATTAGCTATTCAAATTATCAAATCCACTAATTTTTTCATTTTTAGCTAAAAAGCATGCAGAGCTTAAAATCTTTACACAAAAAATATTCAATATTGCAGGACTGTCTCATAGAAACCTCTTATGAGTTCAGACCCTGGATGTTTCAGAATGAATTTCTGATATATCACTTTTTTGCTCCAGATTATTAGGCTATTACATTCTTTGATTCAATACTCATTGCAGCTTCTACTATATTTCGTATTCTTTCAAGTATACATATATTGTCTTCTAGGCTTAAACCATCTACAGTTAATGTGCTCTTTTTTGTGCATCCATCGACGGACCCGGCAGCTATCATACTCTTTAATAGGAGTATTTCTGTCTTATTATCATGAATCAGCATGGTCTCAGCGAGCAGCGAAAGCGCTCCAACTAAGGCATGACCACCCCAATTTGATACTCCTGCTAATATTAAATAGTCAGTACTGATAGATGCACATATTTGATTACCTTTGTTCACAAAATTGGCAACAAAGGATGAAATTTTGCCCATTCCTACTTCATTCCCACCATCTCCAACAGCTAATGTAGTCATTCCAAGTTCCTTAGCTCTATTAAATAGAAAATCTGTATTTGGAACTAAGTCACTAAGATCTTCTCCTCTCATAGAGTAACAGCGACCATCCTCTGTTCTCCCTGGTCTTTCTATAGCAACTACATGGGATGGCTTATATTTTTTTAGTAACTTATTGCATGATTCTTCGGCTTTTTCTATAGAAACAATTTCTATTGGAGCCTTAATTCTTTTTACTGGACAGCAATTATATAAGATATCTTCTGTATATCTATCTGTAACAAGTACTACTTTTTTCCCCAGTTCTTCTAAGGCGCTTGCTAAGGATATTGCTCCAATTGGTCCGTCGGTTTCACCTGTAAGGCTGTCCCTAATAACAAAACCTGTTACGATCAAAACCGTAGAACTTGTCAAAAGGTCTATCGCTGCCTTTTCAAGCTCATTTACCAATCTTACCTCATCAAGACCTCTCTGGTCTAAATTTTTCCTAATTATATTTTCAATTTCTCTAATATGCGTTTGGTTCATTTTCTCTCAACTCCTTATAATATCTCGAATTATTATGATAGATATCCTTCAATACTACTACCTATACAAAAATACAAAAAAACCCAGCATAACATAACGTTAACTGGGTCTTATCTACAATTATATATGGAGGTCATCCATATACTAGCAAACAAAACATAGTATTAAGTTTTAAATATCTACTTTTATGTATCTATTATACCCCTTCTCAACTAATAGTTCAATTATTAATAATCATATCAAACTTATTCCTAGCATCCTTTACAGCTGCAATCACTGCCTTTTGAGCCATCCCATAAAATCTGTCCTTTATCTCATCTACAATCTCATCTATATCATCTATGAGATTATAACCAATAAGAATTGATCTAATAAAGTCAGTAGTCACATCCCTCACCATATTACAGGTTGAATCAATTATTTTCCCGCTATTTCTTTCTAATATAATTCCGACAAAAAAAATATCATACATGGCCGAAATAGGGTCACTTTTACTTATCTTTGAGGTTCCTAGAATATAGATTGTGTTTTTGTCATATATCAATTGATATTCCCCCTAGGATAAAATCTGATTTTAGTCATTTTCATTAACAATCCTATAAAACTCTTTACCGGACATAGTCTCCTTTTCAAGAAGCAGGCCTGCTACTTTTTCCAACAGCTCCATATTATCAATTAATAACTTTTTCGCTTTTTTATGAGAATTCTTGATTATAGATAATACTTCTGCATCAATTTCCTTACCAGTTTCAGTTCCATAATTTTTTATTGGTGAACCATCAATATACCTATTAGATGCATTCTCCAATCCCATCATATCAAATTTATCACTCATCCCATAGATTGTTACCATATTTCTTGCAAGTTGAGTGGCTTTTTCAATGTCATTAGAAGCTCCTGTAGTAATTTGACTGAATTTAACTTCTTCAGCAGCTCTACCAGCAAGCATAACAACAATTCTTTCTTCTAACTCATCTTTAGAAACTAAGTATCTTTCTTCAGTAGGAAGTTGTAATGTATATCCTAAGGCACCCATGGTTGTGGGTACAATAGTTATTTTAGCTACAGGATCTGTGCTTTTCTGTAGTGCTCCAGCAAGTGCATGCCCTGCTTCGTGGTAAGCAACAAGCTCTCTTTCTTTTTTTGACATTATTCTATCCTTTTTAGCTTCCCCAGCAAAAACAACTTCCATCGCCTCTTCTAAATCTCTTTGAATTACCTCTTTTCTATCGTTTCTAACGGCTCTTAATGCCGCTTCATTAACTATGTTTGCTAAATCAGCCCCCGATGATCCCGAAGTAATCCTAGCTATTGAATCTAAATTAACATCCTCTGCCAGCTTAACATTTTTAATATGCACTTCTAGTATCCTCTTTCTGCCCATGAGATCAGGCTTGCTTACGATAACTCTTCTATCAAATCTTCCCGGCCTTAAAAGAGCTTTATCTAAAACCTCTGGTCTATTGGTTGCCGCCAAAACTATAACAGGATTCTCTGAAGAATCAAATCCATCCATCTCTGTCAGCAGCTGATTCAAGGTTTGCTCCCTTTCATCATTTCCACCGGACATTCCTGTATTTCTTGACTTCCCAATGGCATCAATTTCATCAATAAATATTATGCAAGGAGCTTTCTTCTTAGCTTGGTTGAATAAATCCCTAACCCTTGCTGCCCCCATCCCTACAAACATCTGCACAAATTCCGATCCAGAAATCGAGAAAAATGGAACCTTGGCTTCTCCTGCAACTGCCTTAGCCAGTAATGTTTTTCCCGTTCCTGGAGGTCCAACTAACAATTCTCCCTTTGGAAGCTTTGCTCCAATCTCCTTATATTTTTTAGGATAATGTAAAAAATCTACAATTTCCTGTAATGAATTTTTTGCCTCTTCCTGACCTGCAACATCCCCAAAGGTTATCCCAGTATTATTTTCAACATTATATTCCTTAGCAGTACTTTTCCCAAAGCCTCCCATACCTCTCTGCATCCTACTAGTTAACAATCTACCTATAAATATGAAAAACATGATTGGAAGTACCCACGATACAAAAAACTCTGCTAAAGGACTTCTTGTCTCTGGAACAGCACCATATGTTTTAACTCCCCATTGGTTCAATTTGCTAATTAGATCTGGATCTTCAATTTTCTCTGTAATATAGATTGCATCTTTCTTTCCTTCTTCTTTTACCGTCAAGTAAATCTTATCACTTGAAATTTGAACTTCTTCAATTTGTTTCTGCCTACCCATCTCTTCAAATTCACTATAACTAATCTTATTCGTTCTAAGTGGGTTTAGAAAAATATTAAATACGAACATAGTTACTAGTATAATACAGCTATAATAGATTAAAAACCTAATTAGTTTAGGATTCCGCTTATTACCTGATCCTTTTTTATTATCCATATAAAAACCTCTTTTCATAAGCTAATATCTTTATGATAAATTCTTCTATTGTTCCTTAATACTTATTATTTGCAATGTCGATTAATAAATTCTAAAAGGGATTCACAATTGTCCCATGCTATAATATGGCATATTTTATATTTCTATTATAATTGCTAATTCTACTTTTTTCTACATAAATTTTCCTACTACGTCTTAACCCGGGTTTAATACAAAAAAATAATCATAGGGTGTCTCAGAATGACGAATTTCAAAACCTTGAACTTCATTCATTCTGAGACACCCCCGTGCTGAACAAATAAGAAGCTTTTTTGAGGCCAGCTCCTTATATCAGATTACTTTAGTTTATTTATTTTTAAATTTTGAAGACATTAACCTTATCCCCTAAATTATTTGCTATGTCCTTTAGTTTTTCAGCCATATCAGCAATTTCTTGTATAGTAGCTGACTGTTCTTCCACTGAGGCTGATACCTCTTCTGTAGATGCCGAAGACTGCTGAATAACCGAAGCAATATTTTGTATTGAGAAAGTAACATCTTCTTTATATTGGTTTACCATATCTATATTCCCAACTAAACGCTCCAATTGTTCTGTAATTTTTTCAATAGACTCTGTAGTTTCTCTAAATACCTTTTCTACTTCAATTGCTGCCTTATCGGCATTTTGAACTACTACCTTGGTTTCATCCATCGTATGATTAACATTTTCAACTTCTTGTTGTATTTCAGTAGTGATATCTTCAATTTTCTGGGTAGAGTTAGCCGTTTCTTCTGCAAGCTTTCTAACCTCTTCAGCGACTACGGCAAAGCCTTTACCAGCATCTCCCGCTCTTGCTGCTTCAATAGCAGCATTGAGAGCCAATAAATTCGTCTGTTCTGCTATGGATTGTATAACACCAACTATTTGTCCTATGTCGCTAGACTTTGCTGAAAGACTATCAATATTTTTGCTAATCTCTTCTGTCATTTCATTATTTGCCTTAAAGCTTCTTTGTAACTCTTCCATCGTAGACAATGATTTGCTATTTACTTCGTTTGTTTTATCGGTGTAATTACTTATTAGATTAGTACTTTTAATTAAATCATCTATTTTTTCATTTAAATCCTCTAATTTTAATGTACTGTCGCTGGCCTCTGCCGCCTGGTTTGTGGAACCACTTGCTAATTCCTCTATAGCTTTAGCCACCTCATCGATGGATAGTGCTGTTTCATTTGTATTTTGAGATAGGTAAGATGAGTTATCCAATAAATTTTGTGATTGATTCTTTATATTACCGACTATTTCCCTTAAAGATTCTCTCATATCATGTACTTGTTTAGCCATCTGCCCCGTTTCATCACGTTTTTTTAGTAATGATTGAAAGGAGTCATCATAAGCTAAATCAAATTTAGCAGTTTTGTCTATTAGATTGGTCAGTTTTACGATTGGATTTGATATTTTTTTACCAATGTATAGCGCTATAAATCCTGCTATTATTAAGCATATAACTCCCCATATAATCATAGTTATAAGGATTTTCTTTTTATTTAATTCTATATTTTCCTTTTCCATGTTTATAATATGGTCTATATCATCTATGTATGAACCCGTGCCGATAACCCAATCAAAGGGTTTAAAATATAAGCTGTAGCCTCTCTTAGGTGAAGCCTCTGTTTCACCAGGTTTAGGAAACCAATAGTCTGTATAACCTCCACCTGTCTTCATAGCATTAGCAATTATTTCTTTGATAATATAAGTCCCTTTAGTATCTTGAAGATCTAGCCTGTTTTTCCCTTCAACATCCCCTTTTCCAAGAAAAGCTACATTAACTCCCTTAGAAGTGTCGGCCCAAAAATATCCACTACCATCTTCTCCATATTTTATTCCTCTAATCAAGTCCGCACCTAATTCTTTTCCTTCCCTTAAAGAAATTTCTCCTTTCTGAACTTTGTTGTTTATTTTCTCAAGCATACTTACTACGATTTCAACCTCAGATTTTACCATCACATCGTAATCTTGTCTCAGTTGGTTGTCCATTTTGTTAATCACTTGATTTTTTACCCTATCAATCATAATATTTGAAACAAACATAAGAATAATAGATAATACAATGCTAAGTCCAATCAAACTAATCAAAATTTTGTTTTTAATACTCCATTTAATTTTTACTGACTCCACCAAATAATTCCTCCTTTTTAAAGTTTGTACTAGGATTACTACTTTTTTAATAATACCCAAAAAACAGTTGTGCTAAAAGATAAATTTCGACATTTTTATTCATTATCCTCCTAAATCATTTTATCAAAATTTTTCCTTTTATTCATAATATTTGATGAGGAATGTTGTTTTAAAGAAAGAATTATTTATATACTTCAACTTAAAGCCTTACAATAGTTCACATTTAGAATATTTATTTTTAAAAAAACAAAAACTACTTTATTATATTAATGGAGGACACATAGTGAATAAAGAAGTTTTTTCTGATAAACAAGGGATATCCCTTATTGTTTTATTCATAATCGGTTCATCATCTATATTTGCCCAGGGACTAGAAGCCAAGAAGGATCTATGGTTAGCTTTTATTTTAGGAATACTCATGGTTTTGCCTATGATATTTATGTATGCTAGGGTCCATTATATTTTTCCCAATAAGGATTTATTTGACGTCCTGGAAATTTGTTTCGGAAAATTCATTGGAAAGATAGCTATATTATTATATCTTTCATATGTCTCTTTCATTATGGCAGATATATTCGTTAATTTTGGACAATTTATAACAGCGGTTAGTTTTCCAGAAACACCTCAGATTATATCAATAATGCTTCTAGGTTTTTTATGTATATGGGGAATTAATAAGGGAATTGAGGTTTTAGGACGGTTTAGTAAACTTTTTTCCTTTGTATCTCTTATTTCATTAATCTTTATGATATTATTTTTAATTCCTAATATGAACATAAATAATCTGCGACCAGTTTTAGAGGAGGGTATGAAGCCAGTTTTAGAAGGTGCCTTTAGTGTGTTTACCTTTCCACTTGTTCAAGTAGTAGTTTTCACCATGGCTTTCTCCCATTTCAAGAGAAGAAAATCTTCCTATAAGGTTTATATTACTGGTGTACTGATTGGAGCCATATATTTAGCACTTCTCTCAATAACCAACATTTTAGTTTTAGGAGTTGAAAATGCTACTAGCACAGTTTATCCTTCCCATGCGTCCATTGCAAGAATACATGTGGGAGATATAGTACAAAGAATTGAAGTAGTTATAACTACTACCTTTATTCTAGGTGGCTTTATCAAATTAAGTATATTGCTTCTATGTATCTGTAAAGGGACAGCTAAGATATTTAACTTTGGAGACTATCGGTTTATTGTAACACCACTAGCTCTATTAATTATTAATCTATCATATTTCCAATACGAAAGTGTAATATATTATTTTAGATTTAATCGAGACATCTGGCCCTATTATACCTTTCCCTTTCAGGTTATTTTTCCAATTATCATATGGATTGCCGCTGAAACAAAGAAGTCCCAATACTCTTCACAGTAATGAAACCTCTTTGTATTAATTATATTTATTTGGGAGTAGTATCTAAAATAATTCACAAATCTATTTAGATAGTCTATACATCGCTTCAGCAAATATCTTTGTCATTTTAATTAAATCCTCAACATGAATGTATTCATCACTTTCGTGGGCTGTTTCCTTTCTACCGGGGAATAAACCACCAAAGGCTACAGCATTTTCAGTGACTCTTGCATAGGTAGCTCCACCCATTGTCAATGGCTGACTTTCATAATCTCCCGTGCATTCTCTATAGGTCTCGATAAGTGTTTGAGCAAGAGGTGAATCAAGAGGTATATATTTAGGAAGTAAAATATCATCAATAGTAAATTTTCCTTTAAACTCTTTCACTGTACTATCAAGCTTCTCTATTACTAAATCCTTATCTATTTTTACAGGGTATCTAATATCGACACCAATTTTCATTTCATTTTCTTCTAAATCAATTGTACCTACATTTAATGTCAGCTTTCCCGTAACATCATCTTCAAAATCACATCCAAGGGATTGTCCATTATATTCCATGCCTATTTTATCTTTATAAAATTTCACAAAATCATAAATAGCATTATTCTCATCTAATATTTCACTTAAAAAGCACATCATCTGAGAAATTGCATTGTAGCCAGACTCTGGCATACTACCATGTGCGCCAGTCCCAATGGACTTTATATTCAAAGCACCTTCGCTTTTAGTCCATATGATATCAAAATTATTTTTTCCTATGATGTCATTGATCCTATCCACTAGTCTATTTTGACCTTCTGTATCTACCTTCAGAACAGCTTCGCACATATCGGGGACCGAATTCATTGCATTTCCGCCCTTTAGACTTTCAACTCTAATTTTCTGGGTATCATCTATCTTTAATTCCTTACTAATAAAGAAATCTAATATTCCTTTTTCCCCATAGATAATCGGAAAATCTGCGTCAGGCACGAAGGCCATATCAGGTGATTTTTCCTTTTTGAAATAATAATCTAAACCTTTCCAACGAGTCTCTTCATTCAAGCCAAAAATAATTCTTATTTTTTATTGATCTCTACTCCTGATTCTTTTAAAGCTTTCAATGCATATAGAGATGCAATGGCAGGCCCTTTATTATCGCTAATACCTCTTCCGTACATTTTTCCTTCTTCAATCGTCGCGTCAAATGGTGGAGTGCTCCAACCATTTCCCTCTGGAACAATATCAAGATGAACCAATACTCCGACCAATTCGTCACCTTCACCATATTCCGCGTGTCCGCCATATCCATCTACATCCTTAATTTCAAACCCTAGCTCCTGAGAAAGATTTAGAGCACACTTAAAGGCCTTATCAACCTCTTCTCCAAAGGGCATATCTTCCTTAGCTTCACCCTCAACACTTCTTATCTTAACTATTTCAGTAATCTTATCTATTATTTCATCTTTATAACCATCTATAATAGCTTCAAATTTCAATGTATCTCCTCCTCTGACAAATGTTATGTTTCTATATTATAGATGTGTGACACTGAAGCTTAATAAACGAAAGTAGACTCTGAGGTTTCCTTTTGGCGATTTTTATGAATCTGTTTTAACCTTTATTCTTCAATTCAAAACAGGTTCATAGCATGAACCAAAAGGATTCTCAGTGGCTACTTGAGTCAGTTTAACTTCTCATTCATACATCTATCTAACTATCTTTTACAGTGGAAATCCAAATTGTTTTCTTAAGTCTAAAGATTTAATTTCTTCCTCTGGTGCCGCTTCATAAGCAAATATCTTGGAAGTATACCATTTACAGCTATTTCTAACCTCTACAAGAAATTCAGCATATTTCAAACCCGCAATGGCGGGATCAATAATAGGTACATTAAGCTTACTCTGTAATTCCTCGTAATGTCCGATCTCCAAAGTACATCCTAAAACAATAACTTCAGCCATGTCCTGTTCAATGGCTTCCATAACTTTTTTCTCCATAATCTTTTCTAGTTTTTTTTCACTATCCTGTAATTCATTTACTCTATATCCAAGGGATTTTACTGACGCAATCTTTCCACTTAGTTCTTTAGACTTTAAGCCTTGCATTATTAATGGTATATGTTTTTCACGTCCTGCTAAAATAGTAACTTTTTCTCCTAACGTATTGGCTATTTTAAGTGAAGCTTCGGCCACACCAACTACACACATTTTCTTTAAAACCTCTTTAGCAGCTTCAAGCCCTGGATCATAAAAACATCCTATAATCGCTGCATCATATCCTTCATTTTCAAGATCCATAAGTAAATGAAGCATGTCAGGAATAATTAAAGCTCCATAATATCTATATTCAAGATGATCAGTACCTCTGCCTAGGTGAAAATACTTTATTTCAGTATCTTTTCCAGCAAACCTTTTTAGTTCTTCCTCAATAAAGTAAAAAGCACTTTCCGGCCTAATTGGGTCAATATATGCTATCTTCATAATATAAACCTCCCGGCTTTTAAAAAATAGGAGGTTATCCCTCCTATTTTTGTTATACCCCTACATTTTTTCTAGATACACGTTGCATTTACTCCATATCAGCAAGTAGTTTCTCTGCACACCCTTTAATCGCAGGATGGCAAACTACTCCATTATCTGTTATCTGAACATCATCAAACCAAATTGAAGTTTTCTCAAGAATACCATCAAAATGAGATTTTGCAATTTGACCATTAGGTGGAGCATCCATTGGGCTTGTATGACCAAATCCGAAATCAACGCCGCCCCAAATTCTTTCATCTGTAACTACACTTCCTGTAAGACTTCTTACACCAGGATTTAATGAAATCATCATATGTGAGATTTTGAACATATTAGGGTCATCAAAGCTCTCTACATCTGCCTTCATTTCCTCAGCTTTTTTGCCTCCTTTGAATTCTACTATTTTTCCATCCTTCATAGTAAATTCTACTCTATCATCCTTAAGAATTCCAATGCCCATCAATTCATCAAATACTATTGTTCCTTCCATCGTCCCAAATTTAGGTACAACATTTACATACCCAGGTAATGTTCCAAATTTAGGCACATTATAGATTCCATCGTCCATATCGATTAGATGCTTTGGATCCATTTCAAAGGTCACATCTGTTCCTCCTGCATTCTTAACTCTAATAGTTTTTGCATCTGTAACTAAATCTCTAACGCCTCTTAATAATTCACCTAATAATGGGATATTTACATCGCCTACTAGCATTTTTAGTTGTTCTATTGTTGCATCATAAATGATTACATATCTTAATTTTTTATTCTTCTCAAAGGCTGTTTCGAATATATCTGAGTACAACATGAATCTAGTTTGTATTTCTATCCATACATCAACTTCACATAGTGCTGCTGTCAGTGCTGCAGCTGGAAGATCTGGCATAGCTGCTTGACCTTCTCCCCTTGGTCTTGCAACCCACATCACTAAAGGCTTTCCTCCTACAGCATAGGCTGCTTTAGCTAAAGCATCTACTATCTCTTCATTTGTTCCTGAATCCGCTGTTATTGCTACCGTCTCTCCAGGTTTTACTTGAAACATGTCTTCAATCATTTTCTTTGCAACCTTAGCTAATTCATAATCGTATACTTTTGGCATAATAATCCCCCTTGAATTTTTTATAATATAGTTTAAAGTAAATTAATTTTCTGAATTTTCTTTCCTACTAATAAAAATATATCAAATTTATAAATGGCTTTCATTGTGATAAATTTAAAAAAACAATCAAAATTTTATATAAATTATAATGGTAGGAGAATGATTTTTATTTATATCAAATGACAAGCAGCCCTATACCCATTTTCAAAGTCTTTCAGTTTCGGTATCACTTTTTTACAAATCTCCTGAGCCAGAGGACACCTCGTATTAAAACGGCAACCAGAAGGAAGGTTTATTGCACTAGGCACATTTCCTTCCAAGGTAGTTAATTCCTCTATCCCTTCTGTATGCAGATCAAGTATTGCATTGAACAACGCCTTAGTATAGGGATGTATTGGATTGTTAAACACATCGCAGGAATATCCTGATTCAACAATCTCTCCTAAATACATAACAATAATTTTATCGGACATATAGTTTACTACGCTTAAATCATGAGAAATTAATATATATGTCAGCTGTAACCTTTCTTTTAACTCATCAAGCAAATTTAGCACATGTGATTGTGAGAGTATATCTATTGATGGAGTAGGTTCATCTAAAACTACGAGCTTAGGGTTTACTGCTACGTCCGCCCAGTTGTAAGCTCCCCCTTTTTTTCTTTCTGATCAAATATCGAGATTGAATATTTTGAATATTTAGTTGATTTGTATGAAATTATCAAAAACCATATAGTAACTCATTGTAATATTCATAAAAGAAATTATTTAGCTTTGTATTTTTTTAATGACAGTCCCTACGTATTGAACTTTACAAGTATGTACTTCAACTAGATATAGAGGCTATATATGAAAAGGCATCCTTAACAATAAGTTAAGAATGCCTTTTCATATAGTAAAATCATAGTTTTCTCGTTACTTATATATATCACAATCCTTAAAGGTAAATGAAAAACCATACCATCTTGTTAAAAGCTGCATAGGCATTTCATCTAATATCTCACCATCTAATATTTTTATTTCTTTATTATCCCACCTATATTCTCCTCCCGTTATATATTTACAAACAGGCATATTAGAGGTTTTATCAATATATATAATGATCTTTTTACCATCAAATTCATCTACAATTACACCGTCGTTATTTTGAATATACTCATATTTATAGAATTTTGATTTATTATCATTCCAGATTCCAAGACCTGTATCCATTCTGTCTAATCTATTGTCTTTCTTTTCCATGGTATCTTTAAAGAAAGAAGGCATAAGATCTTTGTTTCTTTTCTGTTTAAATCTAATGAATGAATTCATAATTTTCACATGTATAGGCTGCTTAGATATAGCTATTTTTATGTTACCATAATCATTTAGTGCAGCCTCTAAAGTTGTATGCAGTAAATTATTTATCTCAAGATTTCGTCCTTTATAATGACCATAAACACACTCACCGGTTATATGATTCCAAAAAGACCTTGTTTTCGTATCAGATAGAAGTACAAGTCCATTGTATAGACCAGTTGGCTCGAACTTTAATGTTTCATCATCTACAATAGGAGTCATCCTAACTCCTGTATTACAAACACCTCAAAACGATATCATGAATGACTCATTTTCAATTTTTCCTTGGGCAATATGATGATAATACATTTGAATAGTTTTAAAACCATGATATTCATCATTAGCTTTAAAGATTAGGATTCCTTCATCTTTATCAATCTTGTTTTCTTTAAGTAATTCCTTGGCATTAACAAAGGCTTTAACCTCAAAGGACTTAAAGAAAGATTTATCTTTCAAAACTGCTTTACTTTCATCAAAATTCATAAAAACACCCCTTTCATAATATAGCTTTATGATTTTTAAATTTACTATAAAAAGTTATAATTTTCTTATTTCTTATATACCCTTCTTCTATTGTTTTATGTCTTTATTTTTCTCTTTTTTATATCCTTTACATACTCCTCTAATCAGGCAGAGTCATAGAAGGAGCGGATGGACCCACAGCCATATTTTTAGCTAGTAAAGTATGGACGTTACATGTTGGTATTTATATTACTATTTTTTTTGCACTAGTAGTATACCTGTTTTTAAAAAGACTATTGAACAAATAGCAAATAGAACTTTATTTTGTTTAGGTTTAAATAATATAATTAGTCTTAATAAATCGAAAACTGATGTAAATATTCCTTCCAGCTCTTTTTACGTCTAAATTCGTCTTCATATTTTCCTATTGTTTCCATATAGTCAAAAATATAGTATTGACACCAAAAATTTTTAATAGTATCATATAAGTAAATAGAAACATGCAATTCTATTTACTTTTTTCAAAAAATTGATATAGTATATTACGATACTACAGAGGGGATATTTTACCACAGATATCAATCATTCACACTAAGCAATTAAAGATGTCAAACTTAGGGGGTGGTAGCCATGAGTTATATAGTTTCTCTATATGTAATAAAAGATGAAACCTATTCCCTATGGAAAGGAGGATAATATAAATGTCAATTATCTCTCTCCAAAATCTGATTATTGGAATTTTGCTTAGCAGCATTACAATGTATGTGGTAAAATATGTAGACATAGCTGCAATTAATATACTAAAAAACAGAAGGTTAACTAAAGCATTGATATCAGTTAACATTCTGATATTGATTACTACAACCTTGCTTATAATTGACCGGATCATATACAAAGTTCAAATTCTTAATAGCATATTAAATTTGCGCTAAGAAAATAGATAAGCTATTAATCACACTTCTCCCCTCTTCTTTTTATATCTGAGCAATATTCAAATTTAGTAAAGTTTATACATTCCATATCTGCTCCTAGATCACACTTGTACTTTTACCATAGACTGCTGGTTTTCTATTAAATTCATGTTAAAAAATAAATAATATTTATAGTATTTATCAAATATATGTAAATACTATATTTGATATTGTTTACTTTTTAAGAAAGGTTTGATAGTTATGCTATTCTCTATTATAGTTTTTTCAGTATCCTGGTTAATTTTTATTATTTTTGCTGATAAGAAAAAATTCTTCACTTTTTCTCCTACATGCTGTTTAGCAATAATTTTAGGCTTTGTGACAGATGTATTAATTCATTATTATCCTTTGTGGTCATATCCAGGAAATTCAAACTTCGTGAAATGCATGAGGCTATACTTAGACGAATTTGGTATTTATTTTGTAGTTACATATCTATTTTTGCAAACACTGCCTAAAAGAAAAACAGTTATTACTATAGCATTGCATATTTTTTTATGGACTATCCCCTCCATTTTACTTGAAATAGTAGCATTATGGTCAGAATCAATGAATCATGATTTATGGTGGTCAATATACTATTCTTACTTAGCTGATTGGATTTTATTTCTTATATTCTATTTTCATTATAGATTAAGAGTTAAATATGCTTATTTAAGATAAAATAAAGCATTTATAGTAAATATCAACTTTTTATTATCAATGAATAATAAATATATCAAACAAATTCATTAACAGTACTAAGTTAAAAACCATTTCCTTTAGACCCACGAAAAATTGAATCTCTGGCTAAATCAAAAAAGTTAAAAACCTTGAAAGATCAAGGTTTTTTTTGTTTGGAACGCCCTGAGGGACTCGACCCCCCGACACTCGATTCCACGGCTAAGTATTTTCGACTAGTTATTCCCTAGCGACCAGTACTCACACCAGCTATATCAAATGGGCTTTTACGGCGAACTCCTCTGTCATCTTGTGCGTCCCTTATCCTTTAACATAGGCCTGCCTTACCCTATTACCTGCATTTTGATATTTAAATAACAATAACAAAATTATAAATGTAAGACCACGAATCATCTTTCCCACGCTTTAGTTTTTTTAAATTATATCATCATTTTTATAATATATCAAAAGAACCGTCCCATAGATATATATTTTAGGTCATACTTCTCTGGAAATGACTAGAAGATATTCTCATATTGCTTCCAGTTATACCGTTAAAAATTTTAAGAACTTATCTACACTTGATAGATTAAGAGGTCAAAATGTTAGGCTTTAAAAATTAAAGGCTGTGTTAAATGATTTGTTTGATTTAACAGAGTCTCTAATTTTATATTTAAAGTGATTATAAAAAATAGTGTTTATGGTAGAAACATAGTGAAAAAAGCCATTATCCCAATCACGATTGAAACAGCAAAGTAGAGATAAGATGAATTTCTGTTTTGGTTATAATTATCTATTCCAAATAAAAAGAACATTACCGTCATTAAAATCTGATTAATATTAGTGATGAGGTTTCCATGTCCATATATATCATAGTCTTTTACGATGAGGTTTCTAATAGCAAGAATAATTATTATAAAAGACAACGCACAAATAGCAATTCTGAGTTTTGAAAATTTCTTATTTAACATTCCTAAACCTCCTAGATATTAATTTTTATAAGGACTTGTAATATGCAAATACAATTATATAATAAGCAATTGTAAAAAGCTATTATGCATTAATTATAATATTAGTGAATATGTCAAACAAATTCTTTAACAGACCTAAATTAAAAAACCGTTACCTTTAGACCCACGAAAAATCAAATCTATGGCTAAATCAAAAAAATTAAAACCCTTGAAAAATCAAGGGTTTCTGTTTGGCACGCCATGAGGGACTCGAACCCCCGACGCCTAGATTCGAAGTCTAGCACTCTATCCAACTGAGCTAATGGCGCATGATATTTAGTTCAACATAAAATATATTAACATATTTATGAGAAATTATCAATGGCTGTTATATACAGTTGGATGTAATAAAGGTGCCAAAACAGGCACCTTTACTAACTTAGATTAAGAAGTTTATAAAATTGAATCTTCCTCCGGTATATTTCTCCCTATTATTAAAATTATAAAACTATTCCTCCAGTTACTTCTAAAACAGTTCCTGTAATAAAGCTTGCTTCATCAGACGCCAGATATGAATACGCATTAGCAATATCCTCCGGTGCGCCTAGCCTCTTTATAGGAGCCTTATCAGCCATCATATTAAGTACTTTTTCAGGCATTTTTTCTGTCATTGGAGTAAGAATAAAGCCTGGAGCTACTGCATTGACACGTATTCCCTTCTTTCCCAATTCCTTAGCCCATGTCTTTGTCATTCCTATAACTCCCCATTTCGTGGCAGCATAGTTAGTTTGGCCATAATTTCCATAAAAGTCCAACAACAGAAGTTGCATTTAATATTACTCCACAGCCTTGCTTAACCATGGCTATTGCAGCTGCTTGACCACAATTATATACACCCTTTAGGTTTACGTTTATAACTCTGTCCCACTCTGCTTCAGTCATCTTTAGCAAAGTATTATCTGCCGTAATCCCTGCATTGTTTACTATAATATCTAATTTCCCCAAGGTTATAACTGTCTTTTCAATCATTGCATCTACCTGTTCTCTGTCTGTCACATCGACAACAGCACCTATAGCCTCTCCGCCTTCTGCCTTTACTTTCTCTACAACTTTATTTATGTCATCCTGATTAATATCAGCAACAATTACCTTTGCACCTTCCTTAGAAAATTTCAAAGCAGTAGCTTCTCCAATACCTCTTCCTGCCCCCGTAACTATTGCTACTTTATCCTTTAATCTCAATTTAGGCCCTCCTCTATATGGGTTGCGGTTAAAAAATAGTTACATTATTATATTTATATTTTAGTAAATACCAGTTATTAAATAAAATACCGAAATTGTAAAAGAAGCTATTAATGGTAATACTATTGTATTAACAGCAATATCTTTATAGCTTTCCTTATGGGTAAGCTGAGTAACTGCCAGTAAAGTAATTATAGCTCCACAGTGTGGTAGTGAATCCAAACCACCTGCTGCAATAATCATAATTCGGTGAAGTGCTTCAGGAGCTATTCCCATTGCTAAAAATTCCTTCGATAATACTTCTAATGCTATTGCTGTACCACCAGAAGCTGATCCAACTATACCTGCAAGTAGTGTTGTTGAAATTCCAACCTTAAACACCGACGGAATTGCCATAGCTACTATACCCATCTTTACTGTTGTAAATGCCGCTAATGATTTGATTACACCACCGTAACCAACTTCCGATGCAGTATTGAATATTGGAAGAAGGGCTCCAACTGCTCCTTCAAATACGGTCTTATTTGTTTGAGGAATGAACTTTCTCATGGTTATGATTATGAAAACTACTGCGATTGCAAGACCTATAACTACCGGCCATGTACCATTTACGCCTGACCCCACAGCCTTATATCTTTCTATAACTGAAGGCATTTTAAAGTACCAATTTGTAAGTATGAGGTTAGCAATAAATACAATTATTATCGGTGCGATTGCAAGACCAAAGCTCGGAATATTATCATCTAACTTATGAAGGTTTTCATTAGGATGATCTCCATAACCTTCGCCATTTGACATCAATTTGTCTGCTCTACGATCTAGATAATAAATCCCGCCAAATAACATAATTGCTGAAGCCAAAATACCTAAAATCGGTGCTGCATAAATATTCGTTCCAAAGTAAACCGTCGGCATAGTATTAATATATTGTGGTGAACCTGGCAGTGCAGTCATGGTAAAGGTAAATGCACCAAGGGCAATAGCTGCTGGTAGTAATCTCTTTGGAACATTTGCTCTTCTTAATAATGTAGCTCCAATTGGATACATTGCAAATACAACAACAAATAATGAAACCCCACCATAGGTTAATAAAGACGTTGCAACAACCACAGCTGTAATAGCTCTTTTCTCACCAAATTTGTCAGCTACAAGATTGGCAATTGCTGTTGCTGCCCCTGTTACACCCATAAGCTTACCAAATATTGCTCCTGCTAAGAATACGGGAAAATACTTACCTATATAACCAACGGCTGCTGGCATGAAAACGTTTGATAATGCATGAAGCGGTGGAAATTCGCCAGAAACCAATACCGCAGCCATGGCTAATAGTGGTGCTAACACAAGAACCGTTACACCCCTATAAGCAAAATACATCAGTGCACCTAAGGTTAAAATAATAGCAATAACTCCTAACATCAAAATTCCTCCTTTAAAGTATGGTTATGATTTAACCCTGATTATTTATAGAAAGTTTGAAAATATGCAAGTAGTTTTGAATTTTCTATGAATAATATGGGTTTCACAATGATAACAAAGAAGTACTTAGTTTCTATATCATCTCCCTTCATAGTGTTAGATTCATAGGTTCATCCTTAAATATCCTTGAATCCATAGTTTTTAAATTCTCGGCAATAATTGGTTTGAACTCCATAAGGTCAAGTATATCCCTCTGTAGGTCTACACCTGGTGCTATTTCTACTAACTTTAAACCTTCTTTAGTAAGCTTGAAAACTGCTCTTTCAGTGATATATAGTACTTTCTGTCCTTTCTCAGCTGCATACTCTCCACTGAATGTTATCTGCTCTACATCCTTTATGAATTTCTTAATCTTACCTTCATTTTTTATAACAAGCTGACCATCCACTATGTCAATTTTTAAACCACCCGCTGTAAATGTTCCACAGTATACAACTGCCTTAGCGTTTTGAGTAATATTTATGAATCCTCCACATCCAGCTATCTTAGGCCCAAACTTACTAACGTTTATATTTCCATATTTATCGCACTGCGCTAATCCTAAAAATGCAACATCAAGTCCTCCACCATCATAAAAATCAAACTGATAGCCTTGATCTATTATTGCTTCCGGATTAGTCGCCGCCCCGAAGCTTAATCCACCTGCTGGTACTCCTCCGATAGGTCCGGATTCTATAGTTAAATCCATTTCATCACCAATACCCTCTTCACTAGCAACTATTGCTATCCCTTCAGGCATTCCAATACCTAAATTTGTTATGGCATTTGGTACTAGCTCCATAGCCCCCCTTCTAGCTATTACCTTTCTAGTATCCAGACTAAGTTTGTCAAATGAACCAACTGGTACTTTTATAGCTCCCGTATAGGCTGGATTATATTGTTCCTTGAAAGTTTGCATGTGATTTTTAAGATCGGCTACAACAATTGCATCAACATATATTCCTGGTATCTTTACTAGTTTAGGATCCAGGCTTCCTCTTTTAACAACACTTTCAACCTGTAATATAACGATACCGCCTGAATTCTTTACCGCTTGGGCCATAGATGTTATCTCAAGTGTTACTGCCTCCTTATCCATAGTAGCGTTACCGATTTCATCGGCGTATGTCGCTCTAATTAAAGCTACATCTATTGGGAAGGACTTATAGAATAGATATTCCTTTCCATCTAGTTCTATTAACTCAACAATATCTTTTTTCGTAATATCATTTAATTTTCCACCATTAATTCTAGGGTCTACAAAGGTCTTCAATCCCACGTGTGTAATTGTGCCTGGTTTCCCTGCTGCAATATCTCTAAATAAATGTGCTATTACACCCTGTGGCAAATTATATGCTTCTATTTTATTTTCCAATGCTAATTTTTGAACCTTCGGGGCTAAACCCCAGTGGCCACCAACAACCTTTGCTACTAGTCCTTCATGCCCAAGATGATTTAGGCCTCTATCTTTACCATCACCCTGACCAGCGGCATAAACAAGTCCTAAATTCCTAGGTTTCCCCTCCTCTAGGAAACGTTTTTCTAATGCTATTGTTAATTCTTCTGGATGACAGTTCCCAACAAATCCACCGGTAGCAACCATATCACCATCTTTAATCATAGAAACAGCTTTGGCAGCTGACATTACTTTGGTGTTCACATTAATTCCTCCTATCATCAAATGAATTGTACTTACTTTATATTAATACTAAGCAAATTATATGCCAGTCTAAATTTTCAGACAAAAATTCTTTTTTCCTGTAAATAAGAGGGTTTGAGCAGAAACTAAAAAACTCTAGAAAAAGGATTTTCTCCTTTTTCTAGAGTTTTGTGTACGAATTTCCGTACATTATATTTCAATACATACTAAAATTGTACGAATTCTCGAACTATTTTTTACAGTTATTTCATAATTGTTCCGTTATCTGAACACTTTTGCAATAACTCGTCCCCATTTATATATTTTCAAGATCATACTTTGCTAATTTTTCATAAAATGTTGTCCGACCAATTCCTAGTAGATTTGCAGCTTTCGTTTTGTTCCCATTTGTTATTCTTATACTTTCAATAATTGCATCTTTTTCGGCCTTTGCTAAAATATCTTTTAGGCTTTTTATATTCCTTATGTATTGCTTACCAACAATTCTTTGAGGTAAATGTTCTACATCAATGGTATCACTCATATCTACCAGATTTATAGCCCTTTCTATAACGTTTTGAAGTTCTCTGACATTCCCAGGCCATGTGTATTTTATTAAGTGATTCATAGCTTTATCTGAGATCTTATTGATATTCTTATGATATTTGTTATCAAGATCATATAGGAAATACTCGGTTAACACAGGGATGTCTTCAGGTCTTTTAGTCAGTGATGGCACCATAATTGTAAAGACATTAAGTCTATAGTAAAGATCTTGTCTATATTCACCCTTTAATACCATCTCTTCAAGATTTCTGTTGGTAGCAGCAATTATTCTGACATTTATTCTTTTATTTCCTGTTCCACCTACCCTTTCAATCTCCCTTTCTTGAATAACCCTTAATAATTTTGACTGCATAGGCAATGGCATATCTCCTATTTCATCAAGAAATATAGTTCCTCCATCAGCCAACTCAAACTTTCCTATTTTTCCATCCTTTTTAGCGCCGGTAAATGCGCCTTCTTCATATCCAAATAGTTCAGATTCTAATAACTCAGAGGGTATTGCAGCACAATTAACCTTTATGAAAGGGCCGAAACTTCTCCCACTCTCATTATGAATTGCGTGGGCTATAAGCTCCTTACCCGTACCGCTTTCACCTAGAATAAGTACGTTGGAATCGGTATGTGAGGCTTTTTTCAGCCAACTCTTTAGTGTGAGAAATCCTTTTACCACTACCAATAATATCTGCAAATGTATATTTAGCTCTATTTATCTTCTTAAGTTCTCCTTTGTATTCTTCAATCTCCTGCTCCATAAGATTGATTTTTTTATAAAGATCATTCAAATCATCTACGTTTCTAAAAAGAACCTTTCCAACGGCTCCTACTACTTGGCCATCCTTTATTGTAGGTATCCTTGAGGCTATCATGTAGTCACCCTTAATTTTTTGTATATCTGCAATTTCGGCAACTCCAGTCTGTGCTACAATATGCATCCTAGTATTCTCCACTATCTCAGTTACATGTTTACCAATTACAGACTGACCCTCGACCCCTAAGAACTTTGCATAGGTCTTGCTTATCATAGTAATATAGCCATCTTTGTTAACAACCAATATGCCATCATACACCGTTTCTAGAATCGTATTTAATACCTGTGAAACATTTTTCTGCTCCTCAAGCTCTTTTAAAAGGTTATCATTTTCGGTTACATCAAAAAATAGAGCTATAGCCCCCAGAATTTCACCATTTTCAATTATTGGCGCTCTGTTAGTAATAACTTTCTTTTCATTTATATATGTAAGTGAATTAATATCAGTTCTCCCAGTTTCAATTATATTCGGCAGTTGCGAGGTATGTAATACATCATTAACTTTTTTCCCGAGAGCCTCATAGGCTTTTACTCCTATGATTTCCTGTGCAGCATTATTAAATATAATAACGTTAAGGTCCTTATCAATAGCTACTATTGCATGGTTAGTAGATTCAATGATGGAATTAATACTTAGGAGTAAAAAATCTACCTGTTCAGAAAGATATTTAGATTTACTTAGCAAGCCACACAATCTATTCTCTTCATCTACCACAAAGAGCTCTTCATAATTTTTATTATAAATTACATTTGCTGCTTCTTCTTCACCTAAGCAAATTTCCTTACAGTTTTTTAATGTGATATCCAGTACCTTTATTGAAAAATCTCCATAATTATTAATGGCATCTAGAATATTGTTCTTAGGCAAAACCCCTATTAGTCTACCAAATCTATCTACTATCGGTACATTATTAACCTTATGTTTAATCATATATTCAACTGCTTTTTCGATTGTACAATTCTCATCAAGCCCATGTATATTAGTGTCCATTAGCTCCTTAGCCTTAATCATCCTAAAGTGTAACATACTTTCACCTCTTTATAGGAAAAATGTAAAACTAACTGAATATTCTAAGTTAAGTAATATTAACATATCCATAGTAAATTATCAATAGTTTAAAACAACCTGGCTTACATAGTATTAGCAAATATTAAAAACTCAGGGACATGTAGATTCTGAGTTTTTGTCAGATTTTTTTTGAGAATTAGCTTCAAAAAATAAAACAAAGGACAGATTCTTTTCTGTCCTTTTTCTTATATTTTATTATGCTAATTCATTTATAAGGTTACATGCAACAAAGTGACCATTTCCAATGTCCTCAAGTACTGGTTCAGCCTTTGGACAATTGTCTGCATGTGGACATCTCTTAGAAAATCTACATCCTGGAGCTGGATTTATTGGGGATGTGATTTCACCTTTAAGAATAATTCTTTCTTTTTATTCTTTAAGCTTGGTACTGGTATAGCTGAAAGCAACGCCTTAGTATATGGATGAACAGGATTTTTGAATAACTCCCTTGCAGGTGCTTTTTCAACCAATTGACCAAGGTACATAACCGCTATATCATCAGAGAAGTGCTTAACTACTGATAAGTCATGGGTTATGAACATATAAGTAAGACCTAACTCCTGTTGTAAGTCCTGCATTAGGTTTAGTACCTGTGCCTGAATAGAAACGTCAAGAGCAGATACTGGCTCATCACATACTATGAACTTTGGATTCAAGGAAAGAGTTCTAGCTATACCTATCCTTTGTCTTCTACCACCATCAAGTTCATGCGGATAAGCATTTACAAGTCTATCAGTAAGTCCAACAGTATCCATAAGCTGTGATACTCTTTCATCAAGCTCTTTCTTACTCTTAGTAATACCATGTATTATTAATGGTTCTCCGATTATTTCACTAACAGTCATCCTAGGATTTAATGATGCAAAGGGATCCTGGAAGATTATTTGCATTTCTCTACGGAGTTCTCTTAGTTGTTTTTTGTCACACATTCTAATATTTTTACCTTCAAAGATAATGTCTCCATCGGTAGCCTCTAAAAGTCTTAGCACAACTCTACCAGTAGTTGACTTTCCACAACCGGACTCACCAACTACTCCAAGAGTCTTACCTCTATCTATGGAAAAGTTCAATCCGTCTACTGCATGAAGCATACCTTTTGGAGTTTTAAAGTGTTTCTTTAGATTTCTTACTTCTAATATTTTATCAGCCATTATCTTTTCACCTCCGCATCTATAAGACCTTCATATATTAAACATTTAACCTTATGTCCAGCTTCGATTTCAGTTCCCTTTGGTACTTGCTTAGAACATAGGTCAGTTGCATATGGACATCTTGGATGGAACTTACATCCTGAAGGAAGATTCGTTGGATCTGGCATTAAACCTTGTATAGGTTTTAATCTATTTTCTTCTTCCTCAAGATTTGGAATTGAACCAAATAATCCCAAAGTATAAGGATGTCTAGGATTTTCAAATAATTGCTCAAGGGACGCAGTTTCAATAATTTCACCTGCATACATTATAGCTACCTTATCACAAACCTCAGAAACAACTCCTAGGTCATGGGTAATTAGAATCATTGCTGTGTTAAATTCTTTTTTTAGATTGTTCATTAGATCTAGAACCTGAGCTTGTATCGTAACATCTAATGCTGTTGTTGGCTCATCGGCAATAAGAAGCTGTGGATTACATGCAAGTGAAATCGCAATTACAACCCTTTGCTTCATCCCACCTGAAAATTGGTGTGGATAATCGTTTACCCTTGCCGCAGGAATACCAACAAGTTCAAGCATTTCTTCTGCTTTTTTCATAGCAGCTTGTCTGCTTAAATCTTGGTGAATCTCTATAACCTCTGAGATCTGCTCACCTACAGTCATAACCGGGTTTAAAGAAGTCATTGGATCTTGGAAAATCATTGAGATTTTATTTCCCCTGATCATTCTCATTTCCTCTTCAGATACCTTTAATAAATCTTTACCTTCGAATTCAATTTTCCCGCTCATTATTTTTCCCGGAGGATTTGGAACTAGTTTCATGATCCCAAGTGCAGTAGTTGTTTTACCCGCACCTGTTTCTCCAACCAAGCCTAAAGTCTCACCCTTATCAAGCTTTAGGTCTATACCATTAACTGCCTTTACCGTACCATCTTCTGTTACATAATCAATAGCTAAATTTTCTATATTTAAAAGCTCTTTTTTGCTCATTATTTTCACTCCCTCCTACACTACTGCTTCAATCTAGGGTCTAATGCATCTCTTAGACCATCACCTACAAGGTTAAGCGCTAGTATTGTAATCATAATAGCAATCCCTGGGAAAGTAGTAACGTGCCATGCATATCTTAAATATGCTCTACCAGTAGCTAACATTGCCCCCCACTCTGGAGCCGGTGGCTGTATACCAAGTCCAATAAAGCTAAGTCCTGCTGTTGAAAGTATAGCACCCGCAACTCCTAAAGTACCCTGCACTATAACCGGTGCCAATGCGTTTGGAATTATATGCTTTGATATTATTCTTAAGTCATTTGCTCCGATAGCCTTAGCGGCTTCGATATACTCTTGATCTCTTATAGAAAGTACTGATGCTCTAACTATCCTTGCATAGGTAGGCACCGAAGATATACCTATGGCAATCATTAAGTTAGTAAGACTCGGTCCTAGGGCTGAAACGATTGCTATAGCTAAAAGTATACTAGGAATAGCTAAGAATATATCCATAATCCTCATTATTACAGTGTCAAGTTTGCCTCCATAATATCCAGCTATAGCACCTAGAGTACCGCCAATCATTATTGATATACCAACGGCTAAGATACCAACTCTAAGGGATACTCTAGCTCCCCAAATCATTCTAGCAAATATATCTCTACCAAATTCGTCTGTACCAAGTAAATGTTCAGCGCTTGGTCCCTTTAATTTATTTACAAGATCCTGCTTTATAACAACTTCATCATAATTAGCTATCAATGGTGCAAAGAATGCTGCTAATATTAGTACAGTTAAAATGCCTAAACCTACCATAGCCATTTTATTTTTCTTTAATCTTCTCCATACTTCAGCCCACTGACTTCTCTTCTTATTTTTCTTTTTTTCTACAGTCGTAGTGCTTTGTGCTACACTTGAAGCCATATTTGTACCTCCTTCTCACATAGAATTACTTGCTGTATTGAGATTTTATTCTCGGATCAACATATGCATATAATATATCAACTAGTAAGTTTACAAAACTGAACGTCGTAGCCATGAAAACTACTGATGCTAAAACTGTAGGAGTATCTTTTTGTCTAATAGCTTCAACTAGCAATCTACCTACTCCTGGCCATGAGAAAACTGTCTCCGTAAGAACTGCTCCACCTAGTAAATACCCGAACTGTAGACCAACTACTGTGATAACTGGAATAAGTGCATTTTTAAGAGCATGTCTATTTACAACCCTTTTCTCTGAAACACCCTTAGCTCTTGCAGTTCTTATATAGTCTTGTCTAATAACCTCAAGCATCGATGAACGAGTCATACGTGTTATAATTGCCGCTGCACTTGTGCCTAGTGTGATGGCTGGCAAAATTATACTTTTAGGACTTTCAAATCCCGCAAATGGAAGCCATCCTAGTCCAACAGCGAATGTTAATATGAGCATTAATCCCAGCCAGAAGTTTGGCATGGACACCCCAAGTAGTGCAGCAATCATACTTACGCTATCCGTTAATGAGTATTGCTTCGTTGCGGAAATGATACCGACTGGTATACCTATTGCAACTGCTATGGCTACACCAACTGCAGCTAATATTAAAGTGTTTGGAAATCTTGCAAATATCTCTGAGAATACTTCTCTTTTAGTCGTATACGATCTACCAAAATCACCCTTTATCGCATTCCCTACAAATCTAAAATATTGCACTAAGAATGGATCATCTAGCCCCATTTCTGCTCTAAGCTCAGCCACGGCTTCTGGTGGTGCACTTTCTCCAAGCATTAACTGTGCTGGATCACCAGGTGTAAGTGACATGATTGTGAAAACTATAAAAGTAACACCTAATAGTACCGGTATAAGAAGCAGTAATCTTTTTAAAATATACTTGTGCATTATTATCCTCCCTTCAAGTTTTACAATTAATATAGTCGCCATAGTCGCCTTTAAACCTCGATTTGGTTGTTTGAAAAAAATGATAAGAGTTTCTACATTTTCCCTTGAGCAATCTTAGATTATTAAAGCGAATATTTATAAATGTTACGTTTTTGTATATCAGATTAACTTTTTGTAAATTTTTCTTTTCAAAGTAAAAGTAGGACCCTTATAGGTCCTACTTTTTGCTATTTAGTTATCAAAAATAAATATATAAGTTACGAAAAATCTATTACATTGTGAAGATTTACCATCCCTAGAAGCGTTGGCCGTTAAACCTCCACAATGTGAGATGTTTATCGTATTATATATAGTTTACTTAATATTATTCGAAGCTTACTTCGTAGATGCTGTGATGTCCTGCTGGATGTAATTCAAATCCTTTAACAGATCTTTGAGTTCCTACATTTTGTGTTTTATAGAATAACAATACATCTGGTGCTTCACTTACTATGATTTCTTGAGCTTTTTTATAAGCTTCAGCTCTCTTTTCTGGATCTATAGCTGTTCTTCCTTCTTGTAAAAGCTTATCTACTTCTTCGTTTGTAAAGAATGTTCTGTTACCTGCTCCACCATGCTGTGCACTGTTGTATAATGCATATAGTCCATAGTCAGGGTCTGCTGTTACAGTACCCCATCCAAGGATATACATATCATGCTCACCTTGAGCAGTTCTCTCTAAGTAACTTCCCCACTCAAGTGGTTCAATTGTAACCTCGATTCCAATTTCCTTTAATTGTGCTTGTACAATTTGTGCGATTTGCATTCTTATTGGATTATCATTAGTCCAAATTGTAGTTTTAAATCCATTTTCATATCCAGCTTCTTTTAATAATTCTTTAGACTTTTCCACATCAAATCCATATGGTTCTATAGCATCGTTATGTGCGAAAACTCTTGGTCCTATTGGAGAGTTAGCTTTTTGTCCAGCACCATTTAATACTGCTGCAATGATATCATCAGTATTGATAGCGTAGTTGATAGCTTGTCTTACTTTTACATTATTAAATGGTTCTTTTTTAGTGTTCATACCAATGTAGTCTAGTGATAATGATGGTCCTTCGATCAATTGTAATTTTTCGTGGTTTGCAACTCTATCTTTATCGATTGGTTCGATTTCATAAGCTATATCTAATTCACCAGTTTCAAGTCCAATCGTTCTGTTAGTTCCTTCAGTGATGTTTCTGAAAACAACTGTCTTAACATTTGCTGCACCTTTGTAGTAATCGTCAAATCTTTCTAATGTGATTTTGTCACCTGCATCCCAGCTTACAAACTTAAATGGACCAGTTCCTACTGGGTTTTGGCCATAGCTTTCTCCACCTTCAGTTACAGCCTTTTCGTTAACAATTGCAGTTGCAGTATGTGAAAGATGCGCTAAAAGTGGTCCAAAAGGCTCTTTAGTTTTAATAATAACCTTGTAATCATCTGCTACTTCTACAGATTCGATAGCTTCAACGATGTGAGCTACTTTTTTAGATGCTAACATTCTGTCAATTGAGAATTTAACGTCACTTGCCTTTAATTCTTCTCCGTTATGGAACTTAACGCCTTCTCTAATTTTGAATTCCCAAGTAGTTTCATCTACTTGATTCCAGCTTTCAGCTAGACCAGGTACTAATTCCATATCAACAGTTGATTCAACTAAAGTGTTGTAGATTTGTTTACTAACTCTTGAAGATGGTTGATTATTTACAGTATGTGGGTCAAGAGATGTAGCATCTGCACCTTGAGCAACAACTAAAGTTTCCTTTACTACCGGTGTTTCTCCTCCACCTTTGTTTCCTTCTTCAGCTGGCTTACTGCCACATGCAGTTAATGCTAATGTGAAAACCATGATAGCTGATACAATCATTACTAATTTTTTGTTTCTGAACATAAACGTTTTCCTCCCTAAAATAGTTAAATAGTTTTTTGCACATATTAAATTTTAAGGGGCCCCTATAAATTTTAAACAAACTTTTAAGTAAATAAGTAAAAACTGTTGCATTAAAGAAATATAGATAGCGATACTAGTAAGAAATAGCTTTTTGATTTGTTAAACGTCAATGACTTGAATTTTCAAACAATTCGAATTGTGTCGATGCTTTTCGACAATACTAATCATAAATAATTTTGCCCTAAAAAGCAATAGCTTATATCTTGGCACAATTATCCACAACAACCAAACTATTATAATCACAAGCTTACAAAGTTTTTTAATTATTGTTAATATTATTATCAAAAATTTAATACTTTACTAAGGTTATTATTTCCAAACCTAATATTTTCAAGGTTTACAAGAGTTTTTTTCTACATATTAAAATATCCTGAATTATTTTTCAAAATAATTCAGGATATTTTAATATGTAGGTGGTACAGATACAGAATCTACGTTTTTCTTTTTAATTGTTTAAATATTAAAAACAGATTTATATAAATCACGAAAAATCTATTACATTCCGAAGATTTGCCATCCTAAGAAACGTTAGCTGTCAAATATCCAGAGTGTGAGCTCTTTATCGTATTATATATATAGATTCCAGTCAAAACTTTAACTTATACATATCAAAAATCCCAAGAAGCATTGGATATTTTAATATGTATAAATTAAGATTTACTTGGAACTCTCTATAGAAGAATTATTACAATAAGTCATTTTTCTTAGACAAATATTTTAAATAGAAATCTAAGGATGATCGTATTAAAGCTTTTTCATAAAGATTATTACTGTTTATGGATAGGGAGTGGGGATCTTTTTCTAGCAAGACCTTCATAAATGGATACAGTTGATCTCCGTAAACCTTCATTGATTCTTTTGGATGTACTCCGGGCCAGGCATTACAGCTTACAACAGTCCTTCTATTTGATTTATTTACCCCCTCAGGTATTGTCTCATAAAGCTCATCATTGGGCTCGATGATATGCTTTTGTAAACTTCCTGTAGGTATTCCTTCAATACCTTTTTGCTGTATGGGTTTAACCTTATCATCATAGGGATCCGCAGTTAAATCTAATATTATTGCATGCTCAGGCATATATGAGATAAGATCATTTGGTACAATTACTTTAGAGGAGTCTCTTCTCTTGCTGGCATCAACCAATATATCAGTTTCACTCAGTATTGGTTTAAGGGCATCAAAATCCCTAGTAATACTTCTAGAAAGTACTTTTACTATAAGTCCTAAAACTTGTCTATCATAAAATTCTCTATGACTTAGTTTATTAAATGCCTGTATTGCATTTACGCCTACCCGTCCGAATCCAATAAGCGAAACATTTATAGGCCTTCTATTCTCAGAATAAAAGTCAGTCATCGTTTCCTTCAGTTTATTAAATGCCACACTAGCTCCGGCCATCGAGGTTCCCCAGTAATTTACGACTATCCTTTCATTCTTATCATCTACCATGGAGTCCATTGAATAGCATATTATCTTTTTCTTTTTTAACAAATCGTTTCTGACAGGTCTAGTCCCATAATGAAGCATCGAGATAAGTACCGAACCTTCCTTCATTTTTCTTATGTACTCTTCACTTGGTGCCCTAAGAATTATCACTAAATCCTGTTTATAGACATCATCATGGGATACAACCTTTATTTTTGAGCCGTCGCATTGATAATCTTGCTCTGAAAATTCCATGTCTTCTCCATAACCCTTTTCGATATATATTTCTAAATCTTTAAAGGTACTTAATTTAGAAATAAAATCAGGCAAAAAATCTCTTTTTTCTCCTGGCTCATGCATTCTTGGAAAACCTATAGTTCTAATCTTCATTTCAGCCCTCCTCTTCTTTATAGATAAAAAGACTTGTAACTATAATATATGTAGATAAATATATACTAGTCCCAAATTAATCATATCTTTTCAATGTTCTATATATAGTATTTCTAGAAATCCCTAGGATTTCTGCCGCCTTTTTTTTGTTTCCATTCGTTTCTTCTAAAGTCTTTAATATAAGTTCTCTATTTATATCAGATAATTTCTTAGTAATATTGATTTTTTTAGAGCGATTATCATCCTGTGCATGTAATCCCGCTCTTAAAAGCTGTTCTCTATTCATATATTCCTCATCACATATAAATAGAGATAACTCAATAATATTCTCAAGTTCTCTAATGTTTCCTGGCCAATCATAGGATAATAACAGCTTCTCAGTCTCCTTGTCCATTCCCTTTATCTTTCTATGATGCTCCTTTGAAAACCGATGAATAAAATACTTTGAAAGTTCGATTATGTCATTCTCCCTTTCTATTAATTGGGGTAATTTAAGATGTAAAACCTTTAATCTATAGTATAGGTCACTTCTGAAGTTATTATTTTTAACCATATCTTCAAGATTTCTATTTGTTGCTGCTATGATTCTTACATTAACATCTATTTTCTTGTTGCTTCCTATCCTGGTAATAGATTTATCTTCTAAAACTCTTAAAAGTTTTGCTTGCAGATGAATAGGCATTTCGCCTATTTCATCTAAGAAAAGGGTCCCTCCATTTGCGAGTTCAAATTTACCAATCTTCCCTCCTTTTCTCGCTCCAGTAAAGGCACCTTCATCATATCCAAATAACTCACTGTCAAAAAGGTCTTTTGGGAAGCTAGCGCAGTTAATAGCTACAAAGGGGCCGTTCCTTCTTTTGCTGTAATTATGCATAGCCTGCGCAAAAAGCTCTTTACCAGTTCCACTTTCACCTAATATCAATATATTTTTATCACTCTCGGCAAATCTTTTAGCTAGCTCTTTACATTCTTGAAATACTTTACTGCTGCCAATAAAATTTTCAAACTTATATGTTGCTTCATATCCAGCCAATTCGCTAGCAAGCTTCATAGATCTTTTTATCCTTCTAAATATATCTATAGCCCCAACAATTTTCTTATTTCCATCATAAACTGGATAGGCTGAATTCATAAGGTGAAATGATTTATTTTTGTAGTCCAAAAAGTATTCGAAATCCATATATGTTTTTTCGTTTCTTATAACCTGACTTAAAATTGCACTTGATGATATGGATTCAAGCTCTTTGTTTATTATGTCTTCTTTCTTCGCTCCAATCATATTACATGCGGACTTGTTTATATAACGCACGATCCCATCACTATCACAGGCTGAAATTCCATCATCGATAGAATCTAAGTACATCAGGAGATTTTCGTTAAAAGAATATTTCTCGTTATTATATTTAAGTAATTTCATGATAGAACAATTTAATTTTTCTATTATCCTCTTATATTTTTTATCATCAGCCTTTAATGAAATAATAGCAAACCTGTATCTACAATTATAATATTCTTCGGTAAATTGTTTTGAGATATAGCAATATATGCTTGTCTCCTGATAAATCCTTATAAATACATTGTCCTCAATTATATTGTTTTCTAAATTTAGAACTTTATTTTTAAATGTATTAAGACCCTTCTGCCCGTCGAAGAAAATATTTCGAATTCTCATTTCATTATCTAAAAGTAGAACCATCGTATCTTCATCTAATATCATTGATGAGGTTATATCGAAGAAATTTATCATTAATTCAAAGTACTCATTAGAATCACTAGCTTTTCTTGCCAATATAGTATTTTCCTTTAAGAAGCTCTTCAGCAATCTACTCATTTTCAAATCTTCTCCACTATTTATGATATGACACATATAGTAACATGTTACTTTTTGATACATTTTATTCAATGATGCTATATCTATCTAATTTCTGCTTTATTAAGAAATAGATGTTATCGTTATTTACAAACTAATTAAGATAATAGCTGGCTATTTATCGAATCATAGTAGTATTTGTCACCTTTGTATAGAATGTCAGCAAACAAATTCATGCTACTTTTTGAGACACTTTCTTTCATTATATTTTAAGTCAAGTAATAAAACAACTGCTTTCTGTAAGTACATTATTTTTTCCACTTCTATACAATAGCCTATTTCAATGTTTGTAGCTAAAGTTATTGTTTAATCTACTATAGTTTTTTTATTTGGCATATAAATTGCTCTTATACTAAGCAAAATTAAAAGAAAGGAGTAGCTAAATGGAATATAGCTTAAGACCAACTATTATTAGCCTTAAAAAAAACAGTTATGCTCAAGAAGTAGATATACAAAATTCCCATGAATTTGTTGATTGTTCTATAGGAACAAATCCATTTGGATATTGTGTTGAAGTAAAAAACGCTCTTTCAAATATTAATCATGAGATAATTAACTCTTATCCAGAATCCAATAGTGAACTTAAAAATTGTATTATCGAGTTTTGGCAAGAACTTATAGAGTTAGGACATGAGAATATCCTTTTAGGTGATGGTTCGATCGACATACTTTACAAAACAAACAGATTGTTCTTAGATAGCAATTCAAAAGTTTTAGGTTATTCTCCCCAGTTCAGCGATTATATCGATGATGTTAGTAGTTATGGAAGTGTATATGACTATGAGCTGATGTCATCAGAAAATAACTATAAATTTGTCCTAGAATCTTTTCTCAAAAAAATCCAAACTAATTATAAGCTTATTTACTTAGACAATCCAAACAATCCAACAGGACAAATTATTTCTATTTCATACATCGAAGAAATCGTAAAGCAAGCTAAAAGAAAAGGATTATGTGTAATTATTGATGAAGCCTATGGAGACTTTATGGATAAAAGGAATTCAGCAGTATCTCTAATAGAAAAGTACAATAATATATTCGTTTTAAGAACTTTTTCTAAGGGATTTGGACTTGCAGGTTTAAGGGGAGCTTATCTCGTCACCTCAAAAACATTATCAAATTACTATAAAAAAATAGCAAATCCTTACTCAATGAACTCTATTGCCAGATACCTAGCTATAATTGCCCTAAAAAATTCAAGCTTCATAGAGGAATCAAAGAAAAAAATCAGGGATCTGAAAAGTAGTGTTATGGATTCTCTAAAAGGATTTCCTGTGCTTCATACAAGTTCTACCGTTCCAATTATGACAATAAAGCATCCAGATCCTAAAGTAGACCTTCAAAATGAACTTTTAAAACACAATATTCTTTCCGTTTCAGGTAGAGGCTTTATTGGATTGGATAAAAGCTTTGTTAGGCTGAGAATCCCATCAAAAACCAGCTATTTATTAGAATCTTTATCCTCAATAACAGACGCTCTATAAATGCTACATCATATCTATTAAAGAAGGTGAGAATTTATGAATTCAAAGTTTATAAAGGGAAAAGAGATAATCCATAGAGATAATAAGGTCTATCCTCGATTTACTCGGATACCCTATTATCCTCTTGTAATAAAGAGAGCCTATGGTGCAACAATCGAAGATCATGATGGAAACAAGTTTATTGACCTCCTTTCAGGTGCTTCTTCTTTAAATACAGGCCATAGCAATCCACGGATAACTGAAGCAATAAAAAAACAAGTAGATAATTTTATCAGCTATACTGCTGCATATTCCTACTCCGAGCCCTTGGTGAAATTGGCTGAGGAGATTATTAAAATTACTCCAGGAGATTTTGATAAGAAAGTAGCATTTGGCCTTTCAGGGTCCGATGCAAACGATGGAATGATTAAGCTTGTACGTGGCTTTACAGGTAAAAAAAAGATAATTTCTTTTATTGGAGCATACCATGGCTCAACCTATGGCGCTCTATCCCTTACAGCACTCAGCTTAAACATGAGAAGAAAAATCGGTCCTATTTTATCTGAAGTCGAACATATAAGGTATCCTACTTGCTATAGATGTCCATATAACTGCCATAAGGAAACCTGTAACATTGAATGCTTGAATGACTTTAAAAATGCTCTATCAACGTATTTGCCACCCGATGAGATAGCAGCCATTGTAATGGAGCCCATAGCTGGGGATGCCGGATTGATTGTTCCTCCAATTAAATATATGAAGGCCATTCATGAAATTTGTAGAGAAAATGATATTCTATTTGTTAGTGAAGAGGTTCAACAAGGATTTGCTAGGACTGGGAAATGGTTTTGCATCGAACATTTTAATATAGTCCCAGACATTATAGTTATGGGAAAATCAATGGCTTCCGGTCTTCCTCTTAGCGCAATAGTTGGAAAAAGTGAAATCATGGACTCCCTTGATGCTCCTGCTCATCTTTTTACAATGAGCGGTAACTCTCTATCATGTAGCGCAGCTATAGAAACAATCAACATAATTAGAGATGAAGGTTTATTAGAGAGATCCATAAGCCTTGGAAATTACACAAAAAAGAGATTTAAAGATATGCAGTCAAAATATGAAATAATCGGTGATATACGAGGGCTGGGATTATCTATAGGTATTGATTTAGTTAAGAAAAGAACCACAAAAATAGGTAATCGAGAAGCCGCATCTAAGATTTGCTATAGATGTTTTGAAAAAGGTGTAATAGTAATTTTCTTGGCAGATGGAGTGCTGAGAATTCAACCGCCACTAGTTATTACAAAAACACAATTAGAAGAGGCCTTAGATATTATCGAAGATTCAATAGAAGAATATGCAAATAATAAAATCCCAAATGAAACTCTTGAAACTGTTATGGGGTGGTAAGTTAATTTACAAACACCCTTATTATAAATAGTTGTTGTTGAAAAAACTTTAAAGGAGGATCTATATGAATTTTGTAAACTCTAAGACATTTAAGAAGTATTTTGTTCCCGGCATTGTTTTTCAATCAGTGGTTATAGCTGGAGGATATGGCACCGGTCGAGAGCTAGTGGAATTTTTCCTAAACTTCGGTACACTGGGTGGACTAATAGCAATGATTACTATTTCTACAATCATTTGGTCACTAGTATGTGCTGCTACCTTCGAATTCGCAAGATTCTTTAAGGCCTATGATTATAGAACCTTTTTTTCTAAACTTCTAGGTAAAGCCTGGTGGGTATATGAAGCATGTTATTTTGTTCTTTTATTAATAGTTCTTGCCGTAATAGCCTCCTCCGCCGGTAGTATACTAAACGAAATATTCGGCCTAAACTACTATATTGGCGTATTTGGTATGATGATGGGTGTTGGTCTTCTAGTATTTAACGGTTCAGAGGCAATTGAAAAGTTTTTGTCCTATTGGTCCTTTCTCTTATACGGTGTGTATATTTTATTTCTGATAATGTGCTTTACAAAATTTGGTGATAATATCCTCACCTCTTTGTCTAGTGGAAGTATTAAAGATGGATGGGTTTTAGGAGGCTTCAAATATGCATTCTACAATCTAGGAATAATTCCTGCCGTATTATTTTCTGTTCGTCATATCGAAACAAGGAAGGAAGCAGTAGGGGCTGGTGTTCTGGCCGGATTAATTGGTATAGTACCCGGAATATTGCTATACCTAGCAATGATTGGATTATATCCTGACATCCTAGATGCCACTGTTCCTACAAACTATATTTTACAAACATTAAATTCAACTACCTTCCAATTAACCTTTCAGTTAGTTTTATTTGGTACTTTAATTGAAACTGGTACTGGTTTTATATTTGCTGTAAATGAACGTATTTCTTCAGTTTATAATGAAAAAAATATGCAGATGCCTTCATGGATTACTCCCACCCTTACCATAACACTCTTAATTATAGGTGCATTCATTGCTCAGTTCGGTCTTATAGGTTTAATCGCAAAGGGATATGGCACTATTACTTGGGGATTTTTTATCTTTTATGTTATTCCTGTTCTAACTATTGGGCTTTGGAAAATTGCTAGAAATCAATCTCATGCAAAATAAAATAACAAACAGAAAACCCTAAAAGCAAAATTTGCTTTTAGGGTTTTAAATGGTGCGGGTAGAGGGACTTGAACCCCCACGTACAAGACACTAGATCCTAAGTCTAGCGCGTCTGCCAATTCCGCCATACCCGCGAAATTAAATAAACTCGCTTCACTCGTATTGTCAAAGCGGTACTTGCCTTTTATTTGTCTTCATAGACAAATAAAATTGGTGACCCATCCGCGACTCGAACGCGGGACACCCTGATTAAAAGTCAGGTGCTCTACCGACTGAGCTAATGGGTCATATCTGGCTGGGGATACAGGACTCGAACCTGTGAATGACGGAGTCAAAGTCCGTTGCCTTACCGACTTGGCTAATCCCCAACAAATTTTTGAAATGGGGCGGCTGATGGGGTTCGAACCCACGCATGCAGGAGCCACAATCCTGTGTCTTAACCACTTGACTACAACCGCCATGAAATTGTATATATGGCGTGCCCACAGGGATTCGAACCCCGGACACACGGCTTAGAAGGCCGTTGCTCTATCCTGCTGAGCTATGGGCACATATATTTTGGAGCGGGTGAAGGGGATCGAACCCTCGCAACCGGCTTGGAAGGCCGGGGCTCTACCACTGAGCTACACCCGCGAAAACAGGATGTTAATATTATTATAGTTACAGCATTCTAGAGTCTAATAATTTTTATAGAAAAAATATAGAAGCTTTCATTATTTTCTCTAAAAATAAAGTAGGTTGTAGAATGTCAGAACTATATTATTGGTCGGGGTGGCAGGATTTGAACCCGCGACCCTCTGGTCCCAAACCAGATGCGCTACCAAACTGCGCTACACCCCGATCAGCTGACGAAGATTATTATATAACAATTATATTACTTCGTCAATGCTTTTAGAAAATTTTTTACCAAATAAAATATACTAAAATTTGCTATCTAAATTCAAACAACTCTACATTTATATATGCGTCTATATTTATAATGGCATAGGATGGTCTACTCCCGCCCCTTGGTCTAGATACACTCCCTGGATTTAGAAAGACCATATCCTTTTCCGTAACATGTAATGGCATATGGCTATGTCCAAATATAACTATATCAGAATCGGTTTCTAATGCCCTATAGTACAACCTATCAAGGCTATACTTAACATTGTATTGATGTCCGTGGGTTAGAAATATCTGCTTACCATCAAGGTTTATAATTTTTTCTAAATCCGCTTCATAATCAAAATCCGTATTTCCTTTTACTGCAATCATATCTATACTCAGCATTTCTTTTAAAAGTTCTGCATCTCTATAAGTGTCCCCAGCATGGAGTAATAAATCTATATCTCCCATTGCGTTAATAGCTCTCTCAGCACTGACAAGATCTCCATGGGTATCACTTATGACTCCTATTCTCATGATCCTTCTCCTCATATATTCCTAAGTTCTTTTCTGAATTTTTCAAGGGCTTTTGCTCTATGACTAATCTTGTTTTTTATCTCACTTCCAAGCTCAGCAAAGGTCCTCTCATATTCTGGAACAATAAATAATGGATCATATCCAAATCCATTTGTCCCCTTTTCTTCTAATCCAATTACTCCATTACATTCTCCTCTTACGCTCAAACTTCTTCCATCGGGAAAAGCCATTGAAATAACCGAAACAAATTTTCCGCTTCTTTCTTCAGTTGAAATCCCATCAAGCATTTTAAGTAACTTTTTATTATTATCATCATCGGTGGCATTTTCTCCTGCAAATCTTGAAGAATAAACTCCTGGTTGTCCATCTAAGTAATCAACCGATAGACCTGAATCATCTGCTATAGCAATTGTGTTTGTCTTTTCCATGACTGTAACAGCCTTTATCATAGAATTATCTTCAAATGTTTCTCCATCTTCAACTATTTCAAGATCCCCAAGACCTGCTTCATCCATTGATATAAGCTCAATATCCAAGTCCTCAAGCATGTCCTTTATTTCTTCTAATTTATGTTTGTTCTGAGATGCTAAAATCATCCTTATCATTGGTCCACACCACCCTACTAAATTTCACTCTCTAATATTTCTTTCTGTATCTCAATTAGTTCACCTATTCCCTTTTCAGCAAGGCTTAATAAATCAATAAGTTCTGCCTTATTAAACGGAGACTCTTCTCCAGTTCCCTGGATTTCTACAAATTCACCAGTGTCTGTCATAATAACGTTCATGTCTACCTTTGCAGTTGAATCTTCTCTATAACATAAATCTAGTATAGGAGTCTCTTGAACTATTCCAACACTTATGGCAGCTACATAGTTTCTGATCGGTAAAGCTTTCAACCTACCTTTCTTAACTAATTTCTTTAAGGCATCTACTACTGCTACATATGCACCAGTAATAGATGCTGTTCTCGTTCCTCCATCTGCCTGAATTACATCACAATCAATCCATAGGGTAATTTCGCCCAGTTTATCTAAATCAACAACGCTTCGAAGTGCTCTTCCAATAAGTCTCTTAATCTCATGGGTTCTACCCTCTATTTTACCCTTAGTGGCTTCTCTAAATTTCCTTGTCTGAGTTGAACCAGGTAACATTGAATATTCTGCTGTAATCCAGCCTTTTCCGCTTCCCTTTAAAAATGGTGGAACCTTTTCTTCTATATTAACTGTACATATAACCTTTGTATTCCCCATCTCTATTAAAACTGAGCCATCTGGATGAATTAGATAATCCTTTGTTATTTTTACTGGTCTCAAATCTTCGTGTTTCCTTCCATCAACTCTATTCATAATCTTCTCCCTCCTATTGCTAACCAATACTAAAATTTAAGATAAATTAGAATTCCTATATTTTCACCCTATACGTTATATATTTTATCATATTACCATTGTATCTGTTACAAAATTTTACTTATAGAGTCTTAAATATGGATCTTTTATTGGTTGGGTTTAATATCATTATTTCCAACTAATTAGTCTACTATATGAAAAAGTTGATTTTTTTTTGCAAACAACCATTTATTATATTGTAAAAAGACAAATAAAAAAATCCAGGTTCCCCTGGATTCAGATTGTTAACAAGATGACAGGCTATTAAGAAACTCGAAGTTCGAGGCGTGCAGAAACCAAGATACCGCAGCGTATATAGACATACATAAGGGTTCTTGGCCCAGCAACAACGAAGAAATTCGGGTTTCTTAACAGCCTCAATCCAGGTTCACCTGGATTTTAATACTCGTTTGCAAAAGTTGGTATTGCTGCTGGTTCTTCTTTTGCCACTTCTCCGAAGTTAATTTCTTTACCATCAGCCATTACACTTATCTTTTCTACACTATTGTCATTTCCATAATATTCCTTCAAAGTTAATGCAATTGATTTTACTATGTCCTGAGCTATACTCGCATCCTTTATTTCTTTTATATCTTCATTAAAGTTTACATAGGCCACTCCATCAACAAGATCAACATTTCTAACCTGTAGGCTACTAGGAATTGTACTGAATAGGCCAGAATCTTCTGAAGGTCCTGCTATCAAGGTTTCTAGCGCTGCAACTGCTGTTACATTTTCCTCTACTTGAATGTCCTTTGTTACAGGTACAAAATAATTATCCATTCCAGTAACTGTTCCTTGATAATATACTATAACCTTACCCTTGTTCTTACCATTTCCACTATAGTTTATATTTCTTCTTGCAAGAGGATTTGAAACATTTAGTCCATAGGTAAGCTGTTTTGGATGTTTTCCTTCAATCATGATTTGAACATTATCTACCGTCGGAAACTCAGTCAATGTATACACTATAGCCTTTGCAATGGCAAATTCATCTTCTTTGCTTCCATAGTTTAGAAAATCTGCCGTTAAATCCACCCTACAAAGTCCATCAGTTATACTCATACCTATAACTTCAGTATTAGCAGGTAGCACTGGAGCTAAACCGATATCCTCCATATCTGCTCTGTTGGCAGGATTATCTACTAATGCTCTTATAGCTGCTTTACCAATCCCTTTTCCCTCTGGCCATGGTATCTTTCTCATAACTGGAACAAGAAATCCTTTATCATCCTTATAATACAAAACTGTATTTCTTAAGTTCTGGTCATCTTCCGGGCTCTCAATAAGCACTGGTACCTGTTCATTATCTTTGTTTAAAAATGCCTTAAGCATGCCAGTACCTTTCCATACTACCAAACTTAATACCAAACAAGCCGATAGTACTATTGCTATAAGCTTTTTACGCTCCATGTCAACAATCCCCCCTAATCAAAGCTGTATATTTAATTATATTAGGGGGGTAGTAATACTATGTCTATTTTTAAATATTAGTCCATAAAATTTTTTACGACTAGAAAGCTTAAAAAAATAGGAACGGTTATAAACCGTTCCCTACTAATAAAAGAGCTCTATTGAAATTTCAATATTCCCTATCTTCTTTTCCTCTTTGTAAAGTATCCACCCTTTATACTTCTAATATCAAAGACTGTGACAAATGGTCTTTTCTCAAGTTCATCTATTACTTTATATAAATTTTTAGTACCTTTTCTATCAAGCATTACATTAAGTATCTCTCTTTTCCCATCTCTACCTTCACCTTCAACAAGGGTAACACCAAAACCTTTATCTCTAAGTCTCTCAGCTACATTCTTTCCATTTGGATACTGACAAACAATTTGAGCCGTGATCTTACCTATTGCAATCTTTTCTTCAATCAAACCACCAACATAATTTCCACAAGCATAGCCTAAAGCGTAAACTAATAAATTTCTATAATCCGATAGGCCACTTACTACCTTTCCAAGTGCAGTTATATATATAATAACTTCAAAAAAACCTATAATCGCTGCTTCACGCTTTCTTCCCCTTACAATAAAAAGCATCCTAATCGTAAACATCGATACATCGGTAACCCTCGCAATGAATATGAACAAGTAACCTAGCAGCATCTTGTTTCCCCCTTTACATCTTAAACCTGTATTATTCATATAAAATTCAAAACTCTGCTTCGTCCTTTAGAACTTTCCATGAATAATCCGGGTTAAATCTTCTATTACAATACTACATTATATATAGTTACTTACCTTTTGTATATACATATAATATAATTTTTTCAAAAAAAAATGGGGTGTCTCACAATGACGAATTTCTGGATTATTTGAAATTCATTCATTCTGAAACACCCTGGGGCTGAGCTCTAGAGATGCTTTAATGAGGCCGCCCTTTTCTATTTCATTATAACTTTGTTGAAATACTCAATTATTCCTTTATATGCACCCTCGGCACATTTTTGTCTATAGTCTTTTTGTTCAAACAGCTTCTCTTCCCTAGGATTTGTCATAAATCCTAGTTCTAATAAAACTGCTGGCATCTTTGTCTCTCTAATAACAACTAACTTAGGTCTTTTAATTATCCCCTTATCCGGTGTACTTAATTCTTTAACCAATGCATTTCTCGTCATCGATGCAAAGGTTTTATTGTCTCTTCCGTCATTTGGATAATAAAGGACCTGTGCTCCTTCAACACTACTCTTTGAACTTGCATTTGCATGTACACTTACGAAGGCGTCAGCACCAAGTTCATTTGCAATAGTAGCTCTATCATATAATCCTATATAATTATCGTCCTCACGGGTCATATACACTTTAAATCCTTGGTTCTCTAGAAGCTTTTTAAGCTTTAAGGATACATCTAAAACAATATCCTTTTCCTTCATCTTAAGTTTCGGACTAACTGCTCCTGGATCATGCCCACCATGACCCGGGTCGATAACAATAAGTTTATCCTTATATACAGATTCCTTTATGGTATTATTAGTAAAGCTAAACATTATTTTATCTGGGTTATTACCATTTGAATTATCCTCAAAGGTCGTACCCTTAGCAAGCTTTACATTTATATAATAGTATTCCTTGCTTTTGTTATCATCAACCTTTATATTTTTTACAATGCTGTCATCTATCTCCATTTGTAAATCTTGTAGAGCTATACTCTCCTTTAACAACTTGATAGTTACTTCCTGATTTGCTTTATTATAGGTTTTTGTGTAATCGCCTTCTCCATTGGTGCTTATTTCAAGTTTAGCTAAATTAATAGCATCCTTATAGTAGTCAAATCCATCAAGTGGCTTTCCTGCAACAAAAACATATATTTCGTTTTCTGCATGCTCTATGAATACATTCTCCGTACTCATATCCTCATCTAAATCAATAACAACCCTAGTAATCTTATCATCGGGCTCATAATTATGGTCAGGACTAAATTGTGCAAATCTAACTCCTTTAATTGTACCTTCATTCATATCTATTGGCTCACCATCATATTTTAATACACTATCAAGAACATCTATTACTACCTTGCCATCTAAAGGTATGTAATTGTATGAAGGCTCTTCCGCAGTTTTAATTACTACTGTATCGACATTATAGATATTATCAACTTTTATATTTTTAACAGAGTTTATAAGCTTGATTCTTAGTTCTTTCTTTTCTTTGTCATAAAAGGTTTCATATCCCTTTTTCTTATCAACATCTACAACGATCCTGGTCTTGTATGGCTTAACTTCAAACTGTGAAGCACGTATTGATTTTACTTCTCTTTCATATATGTCTAAACTGACTAATCCCTTTTCATCTACTATAGATTTATCTTCTATATCTAAAACTGTGTTTGGAAGATCTACTACAAGTCTATCTTCTCCGCCAACTTCACTACCCTTTAGGAAGAATGATGATGTTCCGACTTCTCCAGTAGTCTTTATAACAATTTCAGGAAATTTCTCCGAACCGTCATATGTAATGTTTTTGATTTTCTGTAGGGGTTTATCTATAGTTGCAGTCATGGTTTCGCCTATCCAGCCTACTTCCATTCCAAGTTGCTCTGAAACAAATCTTAGCGGAACCATTGTTCTAAAGTTCCCCTCATAGCCCAGCAGTTTTGCTGGAACATTATCAGGCAGTGTATGGGCCTTACCATTTACATAGACCTTAGGACTATCTATCTTAAGTACGATTTCTTTTTTCTCAGTCTTTATTGTTGCTTCTTTCTTTTCTTGATTCCATAAAACCTCCGCTCCAAGACTTTCACTAATAAATCTAACTGGCACTAGGGTTCTGCTGTCAAACAACATTCCAGGAACATCAGATATAACATCCCTTCCTCCCATGATTAAATTAACAACATCAACATCGTATTCTTTTTTCGTAGTAGCATCAATAATATGTAAGGTTTCCTTCTCAAATTTTTTCGCCCCGAAGGAAGTTATCGTCATACTCATAAGCATCATGACTACCAGTAATAACGATAGTATTTTCTTCATTCCATTATCCCCCTTATGTTGTTTTGTTTTTTCTACAAAATTTATTCACTTAAGTCTATTTATATCATTTGAAGTAACTTTATGTCAACTCAATGTAACTAACTGTAATTAGAATTTAATATTCCAAAATCATCCTTGAAACCCTTGTTGTTTCGTGTTTTAAGCTACAGATGTCCAATCCAACCCTTCGAACTATTCGAAAAGCCATTATTAATCTTTCCCCATATTTCAAATAAAAACTTATGGGCATCGGACCTCTTTGTTTTGGTCCGATTTTTCTTCGTGAAATACACTCAATAAAAAATCTGAGGATCTTTCTCCTC